>Ga0214919_10012935_pt1 | contig 10179 bp, 8 predicted proteins | sample LL1503_MetaG_FD_177994 | JGI IMG/M metagenome (GOLD analysis project Ga0214919, IMG submission 177994) | Freshwater microbial communities from Lake Lanier, Atlanta, Georgia, United States - LL-1503 | ecosystem: Environmental > Aquatic > Freshwater > Lake | place: USA: Georgia | collected 2015-03-15 | reverse complement strand
CGACTCACCACGACGGGGCATGCGCCCAAACTGATGACTGACCAAGCCTGCCACCGTATCGAATTCGTCGTCGGCCAGCGTAACCCCGAAGTGCTCGTTGAAGTCTTCGATAGGCGTGATGCCGCGCACCACCCAATGACCGGCCGGCTCACTGCGGATGTTGATCTCGTCCGCAACGTCATACTCATCGTCAATGTCACCGATGATCTGCTCAATGATGTCCTCGATGGTGACCAAGCCGGCAATGCCGCCGTATTCATCCACCACCACCGCCATGTGAAAGCGGTTGAGCCGAAACTCTTTGAGCAGCATGTTGACGCGCTTGGTCTCGGGTACAAACACGGCAGGCCGTATGCACTGTGCAATATCAAAGGGCTTGCCCGGTGCTACCGCAAACAAGCGCAGCAGATCTTTGGCCAGCAAGATGCCCACGATCTGTTCGCCGTCTTCGTCGAGCACCGGATAACGCGAGTGACCCGATTCGAGTACATCAGACAGCACGCGCTGCGCCGCATCGTCACGACGCACACAAGTCATCTGATCGCGCGGCACCATGATGTCGCGGGCCCGCAAGTCGGACACCTGCAATACGCCTTCGAGCATGCCAAAGGCATCGGTATCGAGTAGGCCGGCTTGCTGCGCCTCACGCAGACCCTCTAGCAGTTGCTCGCGATCACGCGGTGCTGAAATGGTACGCAGCAGACGGCGCCAGCCAAACGGGGAACCACCTTTGTCGCTCATGTGGCACCTGTCGCGCGGCTCATACGATAAGGATTGGCAAATCCAAGGCGGCGCAGCACGGTCACCTCGCGGCGCTCCATGCGGCGTGCATCGTCGTCATCGATATGGTCGTGGCCCACCAGGTGCAGTGTGCCGTGTATGACCAGATGCGCCCAGTGCGCACGGTCACTTTTTCCCTGTTCGCGCGCTTCGCGCTGCAAAATCTGCGGACAGATCACCAGATCGCCCAGCGGTTGCGGCTGCACACCCGGCAGTGGCACAGCCGGAAACGACAGCACATTGGTGGCGTGATCCTCGCCCCGAAACTGGCGATTCAGGCGCCGGCTGGTTGGCGCAGACACCAATTGCACGGCTATTTCGCAGCCCGCAGCACGCCGGCCCAATGCTGCACTAGCCCACAGCGCCAGCGAGCGTATGCCCGGCGCCCGTGCCGCCGTACGGCGCGTCAGCTCGACGCGCAGCGGACGTTTGGCACCGGTCATCGGGCCTCCCCGCCCTGCGCGTCGGCCTCATAGGCCTGCACGATGCGCTGCACCAGCGGGTGACGCACCACATCGGCCGCATCAAAAAAGCTGAACGCAACACCCTCTACACCGCGCAGCAACTGCGACGCCTGGCGCAAACCCGAAGGCCGGCCGCTGGGCAGATCAGTCTGCGTCGGGTCGCCGGTGACCACCGCATACGAACCAAAGCCAATACGGGTCAGGAACATCTTCATTTGCTCGGGCGTGGTGTTCTGCGATTCATCGAGGATGATGAACGACTCGTTGAGCGAGCGGCCGCGCATGAAGGCCAGCGGCGCGACCTCGATCACATTACGTTCGATCAGACGTGCCACACGCTCAAAACCCAGCATCTCGTATAGCGCGTCATACATAGGGCGCAGGTAAGGGTCGACTTTCTGTGTCAGATCGCCGGGCAGAAAACCCAAACGCTCGCCCGCTTCCACGGCCGGCCTCACCAGCACGATGCGCCGCACGCGCTCGCTCTGCAGCGCTTCGACTGCGCAAGCCACCGCCAGATACGTTTTGCCGGTACCGGCAGGCCCGATGCCAAAGGTGAGGTCGTGGCTGTGCACCTGCGCGATGTACTGCTTCTGATGGGCGCCGCGCGCGCGGATCAAACCACGCGGCACCCGCAACACACCATCGGCTTCAATGACGCGTACGCCGCCATCGGCACGCTGCGTGGGCTGTGCATCGGGCATCTCGTGTTCACGCAGCGCCAGATGCACATCGGGCAAATCCAGCGGCACATCGCCCTGTGCCAGGTCGAACAAATCACGCAACACACGTTCGGCGCCGCCAGCGCGCTCACCGCTGATGCGAAAGTGACTGCCACGCCGGCTCACGCCCACGCCCAGCCGCTGTTCCACCAGCTTGATGTTCTGATCGAGTGGGCCGCACAACAGCGCCAAGCGCACGTTGTCTTCGGGCAGCAACTGAAACTCCACCGACTCGACGCCCGTGCGCGACTTCATGAAGCATCCTGGCTGAAGGCTAGCCGGCCACGCAGGGAATTAGCCATGGCAGCAGTGATCTCCACATCGACAAAACGGTTGAGTAAACCCGGCGGGCCAACAAAATTGACCCAGCGATTGTTCTCGGTGCGGCCAGCCCACTCATTGGCATCGCGGCGCGACGTGCGTTCGACCAGCACTGTTTGGCGCGTGCCCACCATCGACTGGTTGATGGCTGCCGCCTGCTCGTTGAGCAGCGCCTGCAACCGCAGCAACCGCTGGTGTTTGACGTCTTCATCCACTTCATCGGTGAGCGACGCGGCAGGCGTGCCAGGACGACGGCTGTAGACGAAGCTGTAGCTTTGATCCAGGTTGGTGTCACGCACCAAGGCCAGTGTCTGCTCAAAGTCGTGTTCGGTCTCGCCAGGAAAACCCACGATCAGATCAGTGGACACGCAGATGCCGGGCCTCACCGCGCGCAGGCGGCGCAACTTGTCTTTGAATTCGAGCGCGGTATAGCCGCGGCGCATCAGGTTGAGAATGCGGTCTGACCCACTCTGCACCGGCAGATGCAGGTGATGCGCCAGCTGCGGCACCTGTGCATACGCATCAATCAGCGACTGCCCGAAATGCAGCGGATGCGAGGTGGTGAAGCGGATGCGGCGCACGCCCTGCATCGACCCCAACGCGTGAATCAGCCAAGCCAGATCACGTACCGTACCGTCGGCATCGGCGCCGGCATAGGCATTGACGTTCTGGCCCAGCAGCGTGATTTCACCCACACCCTGCGCCAGCAGGCCCTGCACTTCGCGCAGCACATCGGCCGCCGGGCGACTGATCTCTTCGCCGCGGGTATAAGGCACGACGCAGTAGCTGCAGAACTTGCTGCAGCCTTCCATGATCGACACAAAGGCGGTCGCACCCTCGGCACGTGGCGGCGGCAAGTGATCGAACTTCTCGATTTCGGGGAAGCTGACGTCCAGTTGTGACTGGCCGGTGCCCCGCAACGCGCCGATCATTTCGGGCAGACGATGCACGGTCTGCGGTCCGAACACCAAATCGACAAAGGGCGCGCGCTTCAAAATAGCGTCGCCCTCCTGACTGGCCACGCAGCCGCCCACGCCAATGACCAGTTCAGGCCGTTGCAGTTTGAGCAGGCGCCACTGACCCAGCAGCGAATAGACCTTGTCTTCGGCCTTGTCACGCACCGAACAGGTGTTCATCAGCAGGATGTCGGCCGACTGCTCGTCGGCAGCCGGCTGCAGACCCTCCCAGGCAGCCAGTACGTCGCCCATACGGGACGAGTCGTACTCGTTCATCTGGCAACCAAAGGTTTTTATGAAATAGCGGCCGGGCATAGGGGGTCAATTGTCGCGGCCTGTAAGCGTAACGGTTTTCTGCCGCCATAGGTATTTGCCCGTGGCGGCGGGCCAGGCCACCCCGAGTCCCAAGCACCGCGACCCCCGCCAGCCACCCGGCATTGGCGAGGGCAGGACGGGTTCAGAACGGGATGTCGTCGTCCTGGAAGCCCGGGTCGCCACCGCCCGATGCAGCCGCCGGCGCACCGCGGCTCTCGCCACCCCAATCGCTGTCACCGCCGCTCGGCGCGGCCATACCGCGGCCACCACCGCCGCCGCCGCCCTCGCCGCGACCACCCAGCATCTGCATGTCGTTGGCGACGATCTCGGTGGAATAGCGGTCGGCACCGGTGGATTTGTCCTGCCACTTGCGGGTGCGCAGACGGCCCTCGATGAACACCTGCGAGCCCTTGCGCAGGTACTGCTGGGCCACTTCAGCGGTGCGACCGAACACCACTACCGTGTGCCATTCGGTGGCTTCCTTGTTCTCGCCGGTCTGCTTGTCGCGCCAGCTTTCGGTGGTAGCCAGTCGCAGGTTGGCGACCGAACCGCCGGACGGCATGGAGCGCACTTCCGGATCCTGGCCCAGATGTCCGATGAGAATGACCTTGTTGATGCCGCGCGCCATGCTGTGCCCCTGGTAACTGTGATGTTGGGGACCATTCTAGTCTGGCAGCGCCGGCCCACCACAGCAGAAATCCATCCAATCACGCCAAAATGCACGGCTGCCGCCGCTGCTTCGCTATGATGGACGGTCCACCCGGCCGCAGTGACAGCCATGCAGGATCTACGCATACGCGGGGCGCGCACCCACAATCTGCGCAATATCGATGTCGATCTGCCGCGCAACCGGCTCATCGTCATCACCGGCCTGTCCGGTTCGGGTAAGTCATCACTGGCTTTCGATACGTTGTATGCCGAAGGTCAGCGCCGCTACGTAGAGTCGCTTTCGGCCTATGCACGACAGTTTCTGTCGATGATGGACAAGCCCGACGTCGACAGCATCGAAGGCCTCTCGCCTGCGATTGCGATCGAGCAAAAAGCCACCTCGCACAACCCGCGCTCTACGGTCGGCACCGTCACCGAGATCCACGATTACCTGCGGCTGCTCTATGCCCGCGCCGGCGTGCCGCGCTGTCCCACCCACGGCCTGGATCTGGCTGCGCAGACGGTCAGCCAGATGGTCGATCAGGTGCTGCGCCTGCCGGAGGGCGAGACCGCCATGCTGCTGGCGCCGCGCGTCAGCGAGCGCCGCGGCGAGCACAACACAGTACTCGACGACCTCTCGTCACAGGGCTTTGTGCGCGCACGCGTCAACGGCAAAGTGGTTGAGATCGATTCCATCGGCGATCTGGATGCACGTCGCAAGCACAGCATTGAAGCCGTGGTCGATCGCTTCCGCACCCGTGCAGATCTGGGCCAGCGTCTAGCCGAGTCTTTCGAGACCGCACTGCGTCTGGGCGATGGCGTAGCCAAGCTGGCATTGTCGGACGCCAGCGGCCTGCCCGAGATGACCTTCTCCAGCCGTCATGCCTGTCCGCAGTGCGGCCACAGCGTGCCGCTGCTCGAGCCCAAGATGTTCTCGTTCAACAACCCAGCCGGTGCCTGCCCGGGTTGCGACGGCTTGGGTTACCAGAGCTTCTTCGATCCGGCGCGCGTGGTCACGCAGCCGCAGCAGTCATTGGCCAACGGCGCGGTGCGCGGTTGGGACCGGCGCAACGCCTATTACTTCCAGATGATCTGCGCGCTGGCGGCACACTACAAATTCGACGTCGATACAGCGTGGGCCCAACTGCCCGCTGCGGTGCGCGATGTGGTGCTGCATGGCAGCGGTGAGGTCGAGCTGGAGTTTCGCTACACCGACTCGCGCGGTCGCACCGGCAAAAAGGCGCATGCCTTCGAAGGCATCATCACCAACCTTGAGCGCCGTTACGCCGAAACAGATTCAGCCACCGTGCGCGAGGAACTGGGCAAGTACCGCGGCACACGCGTGTGCACCGAATGTCACGGCTCACGCCTCAACCTCAACGCCCGTCATGTGCAGGTAGCAGGCTTACCGTTGCACGAGGTATCGCATCTGTCCGTGGGCGATGCGTTGGGACACTTTCGTACGCTGTCCATCGACGGCTGGCGCGGCGAAGTGGCCTCGCGCATCGTCAAAGAGGTGGCCGACCGGCTGCGCTTCCTGGTCGATGTGGGATTGGACTACCTGACGCTGGATCGCAGCGCAGAGACGCTCTCCGGTGGCGAGGCGCAGCGCATCCGCCTGGCAAGCCAGGTGGGCTCGGGGCTTACCGGCGTGATGTACATCCTCGATGAGCCTTCCATTGGACTGCACCAGCGCGATAACCAGCGACTGCTGGGCACGCTGCGCCGCCTGCGCGATCTGGGCAACACCGTCATCGTGGTCGAACACGACGAGGATGCAATACGCAGTGCTGATCATGTGCTCGACTTGGGTCCTGGTGCAGGTGTGCATGGTGGTCGCATCGTCGCCCAGGGCACACCGGCCGATATCATCGCGAACGCTGAGTCACTCACCGGTCGCTACCTGCGCGGCATCGAAGGCATACCGGTGCCTGCGACGCGCACTCCCGTACAGCCAGGCAAGCAACTGCGCGTGATTGGCGCCCGCGCCAACAACCTGCGCAACGTCAGCGCAGAGTTCCCCGTCGGACTGCTCACCTGCGTCACAGGCGTATCGGGGTCGGGCAAATCCACGCTAGTCAACGACACGCTGTTGCAGGCGGCTTCGCAGTATTTGGGCCTGCAGGTGTCAGAGCCGCCGCAACTGGATCGCCTCGACGGCATGGAGCTGATCGATCGCGTCATCGAGATAGACCAGAGCCCCATCGGTCGTACGCCGCGGTCCAATCCCGCCACCTACACCGGCATCTTTGCGCCGCTGCGCGAACTGTTCGCACAGGTGCCAGAGTCACGCACCCGCGGCTATGACGCCGGTCGCTTCAGCTTCAACGTCAAAGGTGGTCGCTGCGAGGCCTGTGAAGGCGATGGCCTGATCCGTGTCGAGATGCACTTTCTGCCCGACGTGTATGTGTCCTGCGACGTCTGTCAGGCGCAGCGCTACAACCGCGAAACACTCGATATTCGCTGGCGCGGCCGCAACATCCACGAAGTGCTAGAGATGACGATTGAAGACGCGCTACCGTTCTTCAGTGCAATCCCGGCGTTGGCGCCCAAGCTGCAAACATTAGTCGATGTCGGCTTGGGCTACGTCAAGCTTGGGCAGAACGCCACCACGCTCTCGGGCGGCGAAGCACAGCGTGTCAAACTGGCCCGCGAACTAGCCAAACGCGCGACTGGTCGCACGCCCTATGTGCTGGATGAACCTACTACCGGCCTACACTTTCATGACGTGGCGCAGTTGCTGCGCGTGTTGCACCGTTTGCGTGACGAAGGCAACACCGTGGTGGTAATCGAGCACAACCTAGACGTCATCAAGACCGCCGATTGGCTCATCGACTTGGGTCCAGAGGGTGGTTCGGGCGGCGGCCAAATCATTGCCACCGGTACGCCAGAGACATTGGCCAAATCAGCCAATAGCGAGACCGCGCGCTATCTGGCGCCACTGCTGGCGCGGACTGCTCCCTAGACTGCAGAGCCAGGGATCACAGTCTCTGGCACAGGCCCAGACGGTGCAGTACCGGTACGCAGGCGCTGGTGGATTTCATCGCCGTCAGCGCGTTCCTGATAGCGCCCGCCACTGTACTGGGCAATAACACGCCGCCAGAACGCCACCGCTGGCGCATTGCGACGACTCTGTGTCACCAGCCAGTCGCCGGCAAAACGGTCGAACAGCAAACGCACCGCAGCACGCCCCACACCCCGGCGCCGCAGGGGCCTGGCAATGAAAAACTCGGTCATACGAAATGGATTGGTAGCTTCGCCCGGCCGGCCCGAACCGCGCCGAATACTGACCACGGCAAAGCCGGCGGGCTGCTTGTGCAGCAAGATGGTCAGCAAATGAACCTGAGGATCTGCCAACCAACGCTGCAGATCATCATCACCTTCGACGATCGCAAGTCCCGCCAAAGGGGGGAATACGCCCGTGGAATCCGGCGCCAGATCGTTCACAAAATCGCCGTACACGCGCTCTATGAACAGTTGATCTGCCCGGTAGGCGCGGCTGTCACGAAGGCTCACAGACATGATGACACGCAGTTATGAGGGTCTCTAAAACGCAAAGGCCCGAGCAGGCTAAAGCCTGACCGGGCCTGGCGCGGTCAGACCCGAAGGTCTGACCAGGCAGCAACAGCGAAGCTGTTACTTGGCGGCCGGAGCAGCCTCGGCAGCCGGAGCAGCGGCAGCCTCGGCAGCCGGAGCAGCGGCTTCGGCAGCAGGAGCGGCCTCGGCAGGAGCAGCAGCAGGAGCCTCGGCAGCAGCAGGAGCGGCCGGAGCCTCTTCCTTCTTAGCGCAGCCAGCAGACAGGGCCAGGGCCAGGGCCAGGGCGCTCAGAGCAAGTTTGGTTTTCATCAGTCGATACCCCGAAAATGATTGTGAAAAGCACGGAAACAACGGACGGACCGAAATGACGGTTGCACTTGGCACCCGGCGATCCCGAAATCACGAAGCTAAATTGTATAGAGTCCTCATCAGATTGAAAACACCATCACAGAAGTCGCCGAGCGGATATGGCACCGATTCGGGGAGAATACTCACATGAACACACCGGCTGACCCCTCTGCGAGCTTTTCAGCCCACCTTGAAACGGTGGTGCAACGCGTAACGCCCATACTTGAGGCCTGCGGTCACGATTCGCTGGTAATCCATTCAGGAACACAACGTCTCGCATTTCTGGATGACCAAGCCTTCCCTCTTCGCAGCAACCCCCACTTTCTGTGGTGGGTGCCGCTGCGCGAAGCCCCGGATTGCCTGCTGCAGTTCACGCCAGGGCGTAAACCAGTGTTGGTGTTTCACTCGGCCGACGACTTCTGGCACAAGCCAGTGCAACTGCCGGACGCAGCCTGGACGCAGTGCTTTGACATACGCCCGGTCAAATCAGTAGGTGAGGCGCGCACCGCCTTGGATCCGGTCAGCAATTTGACGGCTTTTGTCGGCGAGCCCTTTGAAGAACTCGGGGTTTTTGGCTTCTCCTGCATCAACCCGCCGCAGCTTCTGCGCCGCCTGCACGAACAGCGAGTGCGCAAGACGCCCTACGAGATTGACTGCTTGCGCGCTGCCAGCCTGGTTGGAGCGCGTGGTCATCTGGCAGCAGAAGCAGCGTTTCATCATGGCGAGAGCGAGTTCGCCATTCATCAGGCGTTCCTGGATGGCTGCATGCTGCGCGAACAAGAGCTGCCCTATCAGGCGATTGTCGCCCTAAACAGCAACTGCGCCACCCTGCACTATCAGCAACTGGAACGATGCGCGCCTGCGGAGCACCATTCGATGCTGATCGATGCCGGTGCGCAGCGTCATGGCTATGCAAGTGACATCACGCGCACCTATGCCGCGGCGGGCGGTGACTTCCAGTCCCTGATCGACGGCATGGAAGCCCTACAACAGTCGCTATGTGGTGCAGTACGCCCAGGTATCGATTGGCGCGATCTGCACCTGACCACCCATCAACTGCTAGCCGAACTGCTGATCGAACAGCAAATCATCTCCACAGATTCAGAGCACGCAGTACACAGCGGATTAACCGGTGTTTTTCTGCCGCATGGATTAGGCCACTTCTTGGGCCTGCAGGTTCACGATGTCGGCGGCAGGCTGCCCGATCCGGACGGCAAACCCTTGGATCCGCCCGCAGGGCATCAGTACTTGCGTCTAACACGCATTCTGGAGCCAGGATTTGTCGTCACCATGGAACCGGGTCTGTACTTTATCGACATGCTGCTCGAAAAAGCGATGACCGGCCAGCACGGTAATGCCATCAACTGGCGACGCGTGCAGGCTCTGCGCCCCTGCGGCGGCATCCGCATCGAGGACAACCTAGTAGTGACCGCCGACGGCTGTGAGAACCTCACCCGCGATGCGTTTCAACTACTGAAAACCGGCCGTTAATCGCCAGATCGACGCCATCGAGGCTCAGCGATGTTTGAGTAGATCGCGGATCTCTTCAAGCAAGACTTCGTTACGTGGCGGCGATGGCGGTTCGGTAGGCACCGCCGGCGCGGCTTCGGGCTGCTTCTGCATGCGATTGATGGCCTTGATCGCCATAAAAAGCACGGCGGCGATGATCACAAAGTCGAGCATGCTTTGCAGGAACACGCCGTACTTGAGTAGAACGGGCTTACCGGCCGTATCGGTCGACAGCGTAATAGCCAAATCACTGAAGTTGACGCCAGACAACGCCAGGCCCAGCGGAGGGGTGATGACGTTATCCACCATTGCGGAAACGATCTTGCCGAAGGCGCCACCAATAACGACACCGACCGCTAGGTCGACGACGTTGCCCTTCATTGCGAACTGCTTGAATTCGGACAACACGCTCATGCCGCGCTCCTCAGTTGAGAAACACGCGAGGCTACAGAGCGGGGAGTGAAGTCGCAAACCCGGTCGGGGATAAACACCCCGACCGGACAACCCAATCAGGCAGCAGCGGCCTTACGGGCAGGCGCCTTGCGAGCGGCCTTCTTTTTAACGGCCTTAGGGGCCTCT
>Ga0214919_10012932_pt1 | contig 10180 bp, 7 predicted proteins | sample LL1503_MetaG_FD_177994 | JGI IMG/M metagenome (GOLD analysis project Ga0214919, IMG submission 177994) | Freshwater microbial communities from Lake Lanier, Atlanta, Georgia, United States - LL-1503 | ecosystem: Environmental > Aquatic > Freshwater > Lake | place: USA: Georgia | collected 2015-03-15 | reverse complement strand
CAATAATTACTTCAATTTGACTAGCAATGGAATTCAATTCGGTTGTTGCTTCCTCTTTCTTCGTGCTTTTTAAACCAGCGTGAAATAATTCAAAATGAATGCTGTTTGCAGGTACTCCCGATGACATTAAACTCTCTTTCACACCTAATATCATTTGTTCCGGACCACAAATATATGCCGCATCAATTTCTTGATTTTTTAGAAAAGCTAAAAATAGCTTGTCTGTTTTGTCTTTGTCTATTCTTCCTTTTTGAATCGGTGCACCTAAGCTTTCTTGCGAAAAAAGGTGTATCACCCGAAATCGTCCGATATAGGCGTTTTTAATGGCCTCTAATTCCTCTCTAAACAACACAGAGTAAAAACCTTTGTTCCCATAAAATAAGGTAACATCACTTTCTTTTTCTTCCGAAAGCAAGGTTTTTAAGATGGCCATCATCGGCGTAATACCACTTCCAGCAGCAAATAGCACAATTGATTTTTTTGCTGGGCTTGGAATAAATTGAAAATTACCCATTGGCTGCATTACTTCAATTTCATCTCCCTTTTTCAATTGGTTGAGGGCATAAGTTGAAAAAACACCATTTTCAACTCGCTTTATCGCTACCACCCATTTTTTCTCTATAGGCGCTGAACATAATGAATAGGACCTTCGGATTTCTTGGTTTTCCAGTTGTTTTTTTAGCGTAAGGTATTGACCGGAAACATATTTGAATGCGTTTGTCAATTCGTTTGGAACATTAAATTCTATCGATACCGCATCTTTCGTTAGCTTCGAAACAGATTTAACCTGAAGTTTATGAAATTTTGGAGTCATACCTTTATTATTTTACGCTTCAAAAGTAGTTAAACTTTCACATTTTACTAGCTTAAAAAAGAACAATTAACAGCTGTAATTGTTGATTCAAGAATTGTAAATGATTACATTTGTCTAAATAAAAGTAAAAAATGAATCCATCATCTCTTGAGTTGTTAGAGAGTAATTTTCAATCTAAAATTGATAATGAAATCAAAATTGAGCCTAAGGATTGGATGCCTGATGATTATCGCCAAACCTTAATTCGGCAAATATCTCAGCATGCACATTCCGAAATCGTTGGAATGTTGCCTGAAGGTAACTGGATCACGCGTGCACCAAATTTGCGTCGAAAGGCCGTTTTGTTAGCCAAAGTACAAGACGAGGCAGGGCACGGTTTATATCTTTATAGTGCGACCGAAACATTAGGCGCTGATAGAGAACAGCTTATTGATGACTTGCACGAAGGGAGAGCAAAGTATTCCTCTATTTTTAATTACCCAACATTATCATGGGCCGATATGGGCGCTATTGGTTGGTTGGTTGATGGTGCTGCCATAATGAATCAGGTTCCTTTGTGTCGCTGTTCATATGGTCCATATGCAAGGGCAATGGTTCGCGTGTGTAAAGAAGAATCTTTTCATCAGCGACAAGGATTCGAAATAATGATGAGTTTAGCGAATGGTTCTCCTGCTCAAAAAGCAATGGCCCAAGATGCTTTGAATCGATTTTGGTGGCCAGCATTAATGATGTTTGGACCCAACGATGCCACCTCAAAACATACTGCGCAATCCATGAAATGGAAGATTAAGCGTCATACCAATGACGAACTAAGACAGCAGTTTGTTGACGCAACCGTTCCTCAAGCTGAATTAATTGGGCTTACAGTCCCAGATGCTAATATCGTTTGGAATGATGAAACAAAACATTATGAGACAAGTCCAATTAATTGGGATGAGTTTTGGCAAGTGGTTAATGGCAATGGCCCTTGTAACAAAGAAAGGGTAGCTGCCCGCAAGCAAGCAAAAGAAAATGGTACTTGGGTAAGGGATGCCGCAATGGCATATGCAAAAAAAAGAAGCGCACTGGTAGCTGCATAAGTAAATTTAAAACAAATAGTATGTCTGATCAAGAATGGCCACTTTGGGAAGTTTTTATCCGAAGTAAACAAGGGTTGAGTCATAAACATGTTGGTAGTCTTAGGGCCTCTGATGCACAATTGGCAGTAGAAAACGCACGTGATGTTTACACCAGGCGCTCCGAGGGAATTTCTATTTGGGTGGTGGCTTCAAACAATGTTTTTGCCTCTGATGCTGCAGAAGCAGATGCTTTTTATGACCCAGCAAATTCAAAAGTGTATCGTCATCCAACTTTTTATGATATACCCGATGGTATTTCACACATGTAATATATGAAAGAGCATCTATTAAAATATGTATTGAGGTTAGGTGACGATAGTCTTATTCTAGGTCAGCGATTAGCCGAGTGGTGTGGTCATGGACCAATTTTAGAGGAGGATATTGCGCTTACTAATATCTCCCTAGATTTAATTGGACAAGCAACAAGTTTACTAAATTACGCTGGAGAATTAGAGGGGAAAGGTAGGAGTGGAGATGATTTTGCGTTTTTGAGAATCGAAAAGGAATACGTTAATTGCCTATTAGTTGAGCAAGTGAACGGTCATTTTGGTGATACGATGCTTAGGCAGTTTTTCTTTGATGCATTTCGTAAAATCCTATTCGAATCATTGCAATATTCTTCCGATAAACAATTAGCGGCCATCGCAGAAAAATCATTAAAAGAAACGAAATATCATTTAAAACATTCTTCTGAATGGGTGATTAGGTTAGGGGACGGGACGGAAGAATCGCATCTTAAAATGCAAGAATCTCTTAATACACTTTGGCGTTATACCGACGAACTCTTTTTTGATGATGAAGTAGATCGCTATTTAACAGAAAACAAGGTAATTCCTGACTTGGTTAATCTTAAAGGAATGTGGAAAGAAAACGTTGATCATATTCTACAACTAGCAAAGCTGGAAATCCCAACTAATAATTGGCAATTTGAAGGCGGTAGAGTAGGTAGGCATTCTGAGCACATGGGTTTTCTATTGGCTGAATTGCAATATATGCAACGAACCTATCCAAATATGGAATGGTAAGCGCTAAGCAAATTTATGATTCCTTGGAAACGGTTAAAGATCCCGAGGTTCCCGTTTTATCAATTCTTGATTTAGGCATCGTAAGGGATGTAAAGCAACTAGAAAACCAAGCGTGGGAAATAACCATTACACCAACCTATAGCGGTTGTCCAGCAATGCGGGTAATAGAAGAGGATATTAAAGCCAATTTATTACTTATAGGAATAAATAATATTCATGTCGTTTCAGTTCTTTCTCCTGCTTGGACAACGGATTGGCTATCAGAAAATGGACGAAAGAAATTAAAAGAATATGGTATCGCACCTCCTGTGAACGAATTGGATAAAAGTGTTTTATTTGGGGTTCCCACACCTGTGCCTTGTCCACTTTGTGATACAATAAACACAAAAATGGTTAGTCAGTTTGGTAGTACGGCTTGCAAAGCTCATTACCAATGCCAGGAATGTTTAGAGCCCTTTGATTATTTTAAATGTTTAAAATAATTGCAAGGCCCTATTTTGTGTGATTTTTCTCGATGATTTCCCAAACTTTTCTTGCAGAAGCATCCCAAGAGAATAACTCTCCTCGGCTCAGTCCAGTAATTGATAAATTGCTTCTCAAGTTTTCATCGGTAATTAATTTCTGAATTCCCGCAGCTATTTCTTTCGTGTCAAATGGATTGCAATAAATAGCGGCATTTCCTGCCACCTCGGGTAAACTGGTGGTATTCGCTGCTAATATGGGCGTCCCACATTTCATAGCCTCTACCAAGGGTATTCCAAAACCCTCAAAATAAGGAACGTATGTTAATGCGAGTGCGCTTGCCGTAATATCAACAAGTTCTTCTAGTGGTAGGTGCCCAGTGAAAATTACGCGGTCTTGTATGGATACTGGAATGCTTAATTTATTCGACCGCCACATTTTTGTCCCAACGATTAGTAATACAACTTCCTTGTGATTACCTGCCACTATTTCGAAGGCATCAAGTAAGCGTTGTACGTTTTTTCTTGGATTTAAGGAGCCAACAAATAATAGATAATCAACTCCGTTCGTCCATTTTTCCTTTACGGCTGTTTGTACCTCTTGTCCTTTCACTTTAAAAGCCACGTTTGAACTATTTGGAATGACGGTAATCTTCTTTGGATCAATAGCATACGATTTAACAATATCATCTTTTGAATAATCAGAAACTGTTATGATATGCTTTACTTTTTTAGCGAATTTCGGAAAGCAATAGCGTAGGTAAAAGCTGACTAATTTCGGTAAATCTTTTGGATTATGCTCAAAATTAATATCGTGAATTACCGCCACTTGTGGTACTTTAGATCGCAAAGAACAATATCCATCCGGAGAAAAAAAAAGGTCTATTTTATGTTTTTTTAATGCCCTTGGTAATTTTATTTCAAACCAAATTAGATGTAAAATTGGATGGCGAGTCGGTGGCGATACTACTACTTCATAGGCATTCGATCCAAAATTGAAGGGCGGATCTATTTGCCGATCATAAAAAAGAATAAATTTATGTTCTGGGTGAGCAGAAATCAAACGGGATACTATTTCAAAGGTATAGTGCCCAAATCCTTCCATTTTATTGGGAATAAGATTACGGGTATTAATGCCAATTCTCATGAATTAAAATTGATGAATGTAGTTGTTTAATTTTTCCGCTCCTATCGTTGTTGAAGGACCATGTCCACAATAGACAATGGTGTCCTCAGGAAGTTGAAACATCGTTTCAAAAATACTAGTTTTAAGAATTTCTAAATTCCCTCCGGGTAAATCCGTTCTGCCAAAACTCCCATTAAAAAGCACGTCTCCATTAATAACAATTCCCTCCGATTGGAAATAAAAAACAACATGGCCCGGACAATGTCCTGGGGTATGCAATACTTTTATCCGCATGTTACCTAAAATTAATTCGGCACCATTTTCAAGTGAAATAGTTGGCTGAGGAGATTTTTTATAGCCTGAAAACCCATACAAAGAGGCGTATTGTTCAACAGAATTTAGCGTCTTAATATCATCGTTGTGAAGATAATAATCTACCTTGTATTTTTCTTTGACATAAGCGTTCCCCAATACATGATCAATGTGTGCATGTGTATTTAGTAGGGCAATGATTGTTAGTTCTTCTTGGTCAATATAGGAAGCTAATATTTTTTCTTCTTCGTGGGAATAGCAACCTGGATCGATAATCACCCCATTTTTTTCTTCATCAGAAACCACAAACGTGTTTTCTTGAAAACCATTGAACTCGAAAGATTTTATTTTAAGTGACATAGCAGTAGCAAATTTAAGAATTTAATATGCTTTCTACTTATCGAATGAGATTAACATGTCCCAATAGTTCATATTTTTTATCTTGTTTATCGGAATAAAGTAAGCGCCATGTATACGTTCCATCCTGACAAAGTTTTCCTTTGTATGTCCCATCCCAAAATTCAGCAGTGGAATTTAAGGTGCAAATTAACTCGCCCCATCTGTCAAAAATCACCATTTTCATAGCTGAAATATTTCCACCATACACGCCAAAAAGATCATTTAGGTCATTTCCGTCAGGAATAAATGTATTCGGCACATAAATTACTACTTCATAGCTAATGGAAACTAAGTTGTCTGTTTCGCATCCGTTTTCATCCACAAAACTTACATAATAGGTCATGTCCATATCAGGGTTTGCAATGGGATTAGCACAATTAATACAGGACAAATATTCTGGGGGACTCCACACATAGGTGCCGGGCTGATTGGCGATTGCTGATAATTGAATTACGTCCCCATAAAAAGCTTGTACACTTGGGCTGATTTGAATGAATGGTTGTGGATGCACTACTACTTCTACTTGAGCCGTATCCTTGCACCCGTTTTGGTCGGTTCCAATCACTTGGAATTGGGTGCTTTGAGTTGGTTTTACTATCGCGTTATTGCCATTTGCTGCTATTACATATTGTAACGGTGTCCACTGGTAACTTACCGCACCACTTGCCCATAAATAAGCTTCTTCGCCCGGACAAATAATGGTGTCGTTACCCGCAAAAATACTTGCGCTTACAATGTTTATATAGATTGAATCAGTGATTGTACCGCATACATTAGTTAAATCACAATAATAATATTGATTGCTAATTGGGTTAATAAAAACACTGCTGGTATTGGTTGGATTGATGTTGTTATTGGGGTACCAAAAATAACTCGTCGCTCCACTGATTGTGATATTGGCGCCCGTCCCTTGGCAAAGTTGCAGGGAATCCAAAAGGGTAGATGTTGGTGGGTTGAAGAAGACGTTAATGCTCATTGTGTCGGAAAGTACACAGCCATCAATACTTGTTAATGTTGCCACATAGGTGGTGGATGTATCTGGGGTTGAAATGGGATTGAAGATCAAATTATTATTTAAAAAGAGTGGGGGGGTCCACACGATGGATCCTGTTCCATTCGCAATAAGTGACACACTTTGACCAATACAAATACTTGTATCATTTGAAATCGACAATGAATTTGGAAAAATAGTCAAGGTAACTTGTAAGGTGTCAGAACCACAACTATCACTAATAATCACTGTAAATAAGGTGTTGGTTGTAATCGTTGCGATTGGATTTGCAATGGTAGGATTATTTAATACATTGGCGGGCGACCAGCTATAAGTACTTCCTCCGAATGCGTCAAGTTGATACGATTCTCCGGGACAAATGGGGCTAGTTGGAAGCGATACACCGCCTTGAAAATCTCCGATTAAGATGGTCACGTAAGCGGTGTCTGGTGTGTAACATCCAATCGAATCTGAAACAATTAGTTGAACGACGTATGTTCCCGCACTTGAGTATAAATGACTCGGCTGGGCGATTGAAGAGGAGGTGCCATCGCCGAAATTCCATTCGTAGGTATTTCCATTTTGACTTAAATTATTAAAAATAACTGGTTGTGGGATACAAATGTATGGTGCAGGTTGTGATATAATAGCATCAATGGCACTCAGGTCAAACTTAAAGCAGGCTAAGTTGCAATTTGAACTGGGATTTTGAGTAGACCATGCGCCTGGGGTACTTGTAAAACCAAAATTATTTCCCCCACATGCGCCACAAACTGCATGATATATTCGCCCCGATTTATCAAAGCGACTTGTTCCACCATCTACGTGGTTTGAACTTCCCGTTTGTCCACCCATAAAGGTTGCATACTTGAGAGTTGCGGCATCTTGACTCATTACGGCTAGGTAAAAATTATTGCCATTAGTTGTCAACTGAAATCCATTTGGTGTGCATTGAAACCCATTTGAGGTTGAATAAAGGGCTTGACTAACGGATGCATTCGCATTTAATACACCACCCCAACCGGATATGTATATATCAAAACAATCAGAAATTAAAAAAGCGGTAGGGGATATTTCCACATGTCCCGATCCAGCACCTATCATTGTTGTCCATGCTATGGTGGTTAAATCTGGACTGTATTTTCGAATAAATTGTCCCGAATTAGGGATGTTGTAGCATCCTGGAGTTATCGCCCAAGGAGACTCTGTTTGTCCATAAACATAGACGTTATTTAGGATGTCCACCCTAACAAAATACGCTTGGTCGTATTCATTTAAGCCCATGTAAGATCCTGCGATTATGCCGCCTGTTCCGGAATTTAGACTTATTACGTAGCCATCACTCATGCCCCCATTAAAAGTAAGGTCATTACCTGAATTAAGAGGTAGGGAGGATGAAGTGGTGCCACCAGCAACATACAAATTATTGTTAGTCCCAAAATCAAGTGAATTTCCAGTTTCTAGTCCGGAACCTCCGAAATAACGACTCCATGCTATGCTGCTTAATGCACCATTTAGTTTGAAAATGACAGCGTCTTGCGCTCCTATTAAATTACTGGCAGCAACAATTGAAGGAAAGTTTTGAGATTCAGTCGTGCTAGAAACATACACATTCCCATTGTTATCTAAAATTATTTCCCCTCTAAATTGGTCGCCATAATTGTAGTGTAAACTATTGGTATTTAATCCATCAGTTCCACTTCCCCCAACAAAAGTAGAGGCTAAAAGGCTTGTGCCATTTGCACTTAGTTTTGCTACATAAATATCAGATCCGTTAAATTCAAGTGAATTTTCAAGTGCATAAGGGCCTCCATTAAAACTGTTGTCGTAGCTTGCTCCAGCCATTGGGAAATTAGTCGATGAGGTTGCGCCATATAGGTAAAGTTCTCCGGTGCTACTCGCTATCATACTGTGAGGCGTTTCATTCCCGCTCCCCCCTAAATAGGTAGAAAACAACAAGTTGCTACCGCTTGCATTAAATTTAGTTATTCCAATATCCATTGGAAATGACCCTGTACCTGAATTAAAGGAAGCGTCATACGCACCTATGCTCACAGGATAGCCAACTCCAAAAACAATCCCGCCTCCAAATAAATTTCCCGCTAAGTCGGGTGTTGCAGTGAATCCCCAATTATCAGCAGTTGATCCTGTAAAAGTAGAAAAGGTTAAACTTGGATCGATGAAAAGTGTTTGCGATTTGTCATAACCATCTGGGAAATTAAAAAAGCAACTACCTTCACTAATTGCAAAAGAAATAGCGACTTCGTTCCGCTTTCCATTTTCATTAATCGTCCACGCTTTAGGCGCACTTTGAATGATTTCTCCGAATGTATGCCCAATGATTAGTGCACCATTTTCGTCAATATTAAATTTATCAGCCCCGTCAATTTTAAACTGAATCTTTGATGGGTTACCCCCATTATTGATTTCAAAATTATAGGAAAGTGCTCCATTTTTGGTGGAATATATTAAATCGATATTGGGATAAAAGTCACTTAATTTTACATTAGAAACACTATGAATTTTTGATTTCCATTTTGCTGGATCGTTCCCGATAAAATAATTAGCGTAATGTTGACTGGAGTCTTTGGTGGTAATTTTTGCATTGGAATTAGCACCGATGAATTTTTGTTGTATGGCGTGAACCTTTAGTTTTTCAGTAGTTTCATGTTCTTTGCTTTCATCATGAGCATGTGCCATGGCATTACTTAGGTAATATGTAAGCGCTGTCTTTTCAATGTATAGTTTACCTTGGTTGATATCCACGCTGTAGGTTATCCGATCGTCCCACTGTCCTAAGTTAGGCGTCATCCAAACATCTTGGGCAACTGCCCATGTTTGAAAAAATAACAACGATATATAAATAATATATTTCAAGTGAATGGCTAATTTACAGCGATAAGTTAATTTTAGCAATTAATATAACTTGTTTTTGTCAATTTAGTTGCTCAAAAAAATGGATTGTTTCTTACTTTTCCTTCATTATTAATTTTTGTAGGATAGAAATAAATCATAGTCTTGAAACGCTTTTTTTTTTTTTTTTTTTTTAAAAAAAAAATAGTTACTATGAAATCAACTCTATTTATTCTGTTTTTATTTTATTTCGCTCACTTTTCATTTTCTCAAAATTATAGTAGGGTAAAGGTTTTTGCTACTGATTTTGAATTAAATAGATTATCAGAGTATGGCGTAACTATCGATCATGGTATACGCAAAGAAAACACCTTTTATATTTCAGATTTTTCCAAAAGAGAAATAGAAATAATGCAAGAAAATGATTACGTCTTTGAAATTCTAATCAATGATGTGGAAGCTTATTATGTTTCTATCCTAAATGATGAAAATCCCCCACAAGAATTGAGAAACGCTACCTGCTCTGGTTCTACTGCAGGCTCAAGCGCTAGTAATTTTACCCCATCAACGCCGTCCAATTTTAATTTGGGCACAATGGGAGGTTACTTAACATACAATGCCATGTTGGCTGAATTAGATGCAATGGCTGCTCAATATCCATCAATTATCACCCCTAAAACACAAATATCGACTTTCTTGTCAAGAGAAAATCGCCCAATTTATCATGTTAGAATCTCAGATAACCCATCAATAAATGAAAATGAACCTAAGGTTTTATACACGGCTATTCATCATGCCCGCGAACCTATGAGTCTTATGGAAACAATTTTTTATATGTGGTATCTTTTGGAAAATTATAATACCAATCCAGAAGTGACGTATTTGGTGAATAATACCCAAATGTATTTTGTTCCATGTGTTAATCCTGATGGGTATTTATATAACGAATCTACGAATCCAACTGGTGGTGGAATGTGGCGAAAAAACAGAAGGAATAACGGGGGTGGGGTTTATGGCGTTGATTTAAACAGGAATTATTCGTACGGTTGGGGTACAACGGGAACAAGTTTTACAACAAGTA
>Ga0214919_10012931_pt1 | contig 10181 bp, 9 predicted proteins | sample LL1503_MetaG_FD_177994 | JGI IMG/M metagenome (GOLD analysis project Ga0214919, IMG submission 177994) | Freshwater microbial communities from Lake Lanier, Atlanta, Georgia, United States - LL-1503 | ecosystem: Environmental > Aquatic > Freshwater > Lake | place: USA: Georgia | collected 2015-03-15 | reverse complement strand
ATGCATTTACCGAAGATGTTTCAATGCGTTATCGCTCCTATGGTTGGCAAGTAATCGAAGTTGCAACTCTCGAAGATGGCAATGTAGATATAGCTGCACTCGATGCTGCAATGGTTTCTGCCAAATTGGAAAGAACCCAACCCACTCTCATTAGGCTCAAGAGTGTCATCGCTTGGCCGGCACCAACGTTACGCGGTACCGGTAAATCTCACGGCTCAGCACTTGGTGATACCGAAGTCGCAGAGACTAAGAAACTTCTGGGACTTGATCCAGAACAAAGTTTTGCAATGCCTGATGAAGTTTTAACACACGTCAGAGAAGTCAAGGCTCGTGCAGCTCTCGTTCGAAAAGAGTGGGATAGCGCATTTTCTGCATGGGAGGCTGCACATAAAGATTCAGCGGCTTTGTTGGCACGTTTGCGCAACAGAGAACTTCCACCTCAATGGGATGCTGGGGTTCCGGTATTTGCTGCTGGAAAAGATATAGCAACACGTGCAGCATCGGGAGATGTCATTAACGCACTTGCCAAAGCGCTTCCTGAATTATGGGGAGGTTCTGCAGATTTAGCTGGCTCCAATAACACCAGCATCGATAATGGTGGATCTTTCTTGCCAACAAGCAGTGCAATCAAAGGCGCACATCCTTATGGGCGCATCATTCACTTTGGAATTCGAGAGCATGCCATGGGCGCAATTCTCAATGGCATAACCTTGCATGGATTAACTCGAACTTTCGGTGGAACTTTCGCTGTATTCAGCGACTACATGCGTCCGGCAGTGCGCCTTGCTGCATTAATGAAAATCGCACCAACATTTGTTTGGACGCATGACTCAATCGGAGTGGGTGAAGACGGCCCTACGCATCAGCCTATTGAGCACTTTGCCGCTTTACGTGCGATTCCCGGCTTAGATGTCATTCGTCCAGGTGATGCAAATGAAGTTGCTGAAGCATGGAAGCAGATAATTATTCGCAATCGTGTAGCTGGCCTACTTCTATCTCGCCAGAATCTTCCTGTCTTTGACCGCAACGAGTGCGCTCCTGCAACTGGCACTTCTCGCGGCGCTTATATTCTCAAAGATGCTCCGAATGCCACAGTTATCTTAATTGCCACTGGATCAGAAGTAAGCCTGGCCCTAGATGTACAGAGTGAGCTTATGGAACAAGGGATTTCGACGCGCGTTGTAAGCGCTCCCTGTCTTGAATGGTTTGCCGAACAAGATCAAGAGTACAAAGACCATGTGCTTCCCACTTCAATTGCCCTAAAAGTAAGCATCGAAGTTGGAATTGCGCAAGGTTGGCGCGAATTAGTTGGAGATCGTGGACTATCAATCTCGATTGAACACTACGGTGCATCAGCTGATGCTAAGCGTTTATTTAAAGAGTTTGGATTTTCGGTCGAAGCAATAATTTCTCGTATTAAAGGCGCGCTAGCATGAGTGTGAGCGATGTTGCACGATTTGGTACTTCAATTTGGTTAGATGATCTTTCTAGAGCAAAGATCACTGGTACTGATGCACAATCACTCCCCTCACGTATAGCTCACTCGGGAGTTGTGGGCGTCACTACTAATCCAAGTATTTTCGCTTCAGCAATTGCTGGAGCAAGTGAATATGCCAGTGATATTGCCGCCATGAAGAATCTCAGCGTTGATGAATGCGTTAAGCGTTTAACCACCGATGATGTAAGAGATGCTTGCGATCTATTTAAGGATATTTACTCGTCTACAAAAGGCATAGATGGACGTGTCAGCATTGAAGTAGATCCACGCCTTGCCCACGATACTGCGGGAACAATCGCGGCAGGTAAAGAGTTGTGGGAAATCGTCGACCGTCCGAATGTAATGATCAAAGTACCGGCCACGCTGGAAGGACTTCCAGCTATAACCGAGTTGATCGCCGCTGGAATTAGTGTCAACGTTACTTTGATATTTTCCGTTAAACGCTATGGCGCAGTTATCGATGCTTTTCTCTCTGGTATTGAAAAAGCAACTAACCCGTCGCATGTCCACTCTGTCGCATCTTTCTTCGTCAGCAGAATCGATAGCTCTGTCGATGCCTTGTTAAAGGCCAACGGAAGCGCCGAAGCGTCAGCTTTATTAGGTAAAGCTGCGATTGCTAACGCCCATCTTGCCTACCAACTTTTTGAAGAGAAGTTTGCATCACCACGTTGGCTGGCTCAAGCAGAGCGTGGTGGGCACAAGCAACGTCCATTGTGGGCATCTACTGGCGTAAAGGATCCAAACTATGATGACACACGTTATGTCGTTGAACTCATCGCTGCAGAAACTGTTAACACGATGCCCCAAGGAACACTCGATGCAGTAATCGATCATGGCGTTTTACGAGGCGATACAATTTCCGACAATTACGCTTCAGCAGTAGCAGTATTTAACGCCCTCTCACAACTAGGTATCTCGCTGAACTCCATAACAACAGAGTTAGAGATTGACGGCGTTAAGAAATTTTCCCAAGCTTGGCAAGAACTACTCACTACTTTGGAGACTGCTCAAAAACTATGATGAATTTACGTGGACATGCCGTTTCAAAAATAGATAGAAAAGATTCTCGATATATAGCACTCCAAGGTTTTCATAACCGTCTAGCTAAAAAAGATCCAACAATTTGGGGAGCTGCGGCAACTGCAGAAGCTTCTGTACGCCTGAATTGGATTGATTTACCAGAGAGTTCACGGGATCTCTTGCCTTCTTTAGATGCGCTCTGTGCCAAACATCGAGATAAGTCCAGGATTATTTTGTGTGGAATGGGAGGCTCTTCATTAGGTCCGGAGGTAATTGCGCAAAGTTTTAACAAAGAGCTTTTCATTCTTGACTCAACCGATCCACACTATATTTCACACGCTCTTGCGGGTGATCCAACAAAAACTCTTGTTGTGGTTAGCTCTAAATCCGGCTCTACAATTGAAACTGCGTCACAACGCGCCCTTTTCGAACAGTACTTTACTGATGCCGGTTTATCACCTCTCGACCACATCGTAATTGTTACAGATCCAGGATCCCCTCTTGATAAAAGCTCACGTGAAAAGGGATTCACGGTAATCAATGCTGATCCGAATGTAGGTGGACGCTTTAGCGTGTTGAGTGCATTCGGATTAGTACCTGCAGCCCTGATTGGCGTAGATGTATCTGTGCTTTTAGATAATGCGAGTGAGACCAAGAGTGCGTTTCTAAAAGATTCAACGCTTGTCGTTGATATGGCGTATGCAATCACGTATCTCTCTGGTCAGTACATGACGTATTGCGACGCTGAATCAGGAATGCCTGGTTTGAGCGATTGGGCTGAGCAGCTGGTGGCTGAATCAACAGGCAAAGAGCAGGTAGGTCGTCTGCCAATAGTCATTGAAAAGCCCAGCACGGACTCTTCTTTCTCTGTTGCATATACCGGTGAAGCAGACTTAGTTGTTGAAGCCGACTTGGCTTCGCAGTTTATTATCTGGGAATGGGTTACTGCTCTTGTTGGTGCAGCCCTTGCGATCGACCCTTTTAATCAGCCAAATGTGACTGAAGCTAAAGAGGCTACATCTCTGCTGTTAAATGCGTGGTCTGGAGTCATGCCGAATTTTGTACCTGATGCAGTTGATACTTCAGTTGAGATTTTCGGAACTGGTAATTCAATCGCTGCGGCGTTGAAGAGTTTTATTGATTTGATTCCTGCGGATGGATATGTTGCAGTGATGGCCTACTTAGATCGCACAGATGATGCCAAGGTAGCCCACATCCGTGAGCTGCTCACACAAAAAACTGGCCGACCAGTAACTTTTGGTTGGGGTCCACGTTTCTTACACTCAACTGGGCAGTTCCATAAAGGCGGTCAGCAAAACGGAGCCTTCTTACAGATAACTGGCGATGTAGAAAAAGATATTGCGATCCCTGGACAGGTATTTGGTTTTGCAACCTTAGTTGCTGCACAGGCTCTAGGAGATGGAAATGCTCTCGCTTCGAGAAAATACCCACTCCTTCGATTCAATCTAACGAATCGCAGTGTGGGTATTGACCAACTACTAAGTGCAGTTAAAGCTCTTTAGTCTTCGTCATCTCCGCGAAGTTTACGTAGCGCATCTTCCAACAAACGCTCTCCCTCAGCATCGGTGCGACGCTCTTTTACATAGGCAAGGTGAGTTTTATATGGTTCATTTTTAACTGGACTAGGAGGATTATTGCGATCGCGTCCTGCAGGATAGCCACACTTTGGGCAGTCCCACTCAGCGGGAATAACTACAGTCTCTTCGACTGCAAAAGATGGACGAACTTCATGGCCGTTGGCGCAAAAATAGGAGACGTAGGCGCGAGCAATTGAATCACCGCGCTCTGCTTCACCCATTGGACCGGCGCCGACTCGGCTTCCGCGAATTGCACTTGCCATGTATTGCTCCTTAAAAAATTATTGAGTTCAACCAGATTTACTTAAGAACAAGACTCAGTGCTACAACCAATGCAAACCATAGGCCGCCCACAACGATTGTGATGCGATCTAGATTGCGCTCCACTACCGATGAACCACCGTAGTTTGAGGAGATGCCGCCACCAAATAGGTCGGACAAGCCGCTGCCCTTACCTTTATGCAAGAGGACAAGAAGAATCATAAGAATGCTCGTAATAATGAGCAGAATTGAGAGAGCTAGTTTCACGGTTCGTAAACTCCTTGTTTCGTAGAGGGTAAGGATACCCGGAAAAGTTGGTTAGTACTTACTCGCCTTGAGCGTAAAACTTAACAATCTTGGCCAACTCTTCAGGATCTAGGCTCGCTCCCCCGATGAGAGCGCCGTCTACATCGCTCTTTTTCATAATCTCGGCGATATTACTGGATTTCACTGAACCGCCATAGAGAATGCGCATTGCTGAGGCAATCTCAGGCGAGGCGATATTTTCAATCTCTTCGCGAGTTGCTGCACAGACCTCTTGAGCATCCTCGGGAGTTGCAGTCTTACCGGTGCCAATTGCCCACACAGGTTCATAGGCGATAACAATTTTCTTTAATTCAGGCTTGGTCAAACTTTCCAGACCTGCGCGAATCTGACGAACAACGTGACTGACGTGCGCTCCCGATTCACGAATTGAAAGCTCTTCGCCAACACAGAAGATTGGTACTAGATCGTGTGCAAGTGCCGCTTTAATCTTGCGATTAACAATTGCATCACTTTCATTGTGGACAGCGCGACGCTCTGAATGGCCAACTAGCACATATGTGCAACCCAGCTTGTGAAGCATCGAACCTGAGATATCTCCGGTGAAAGCGCCACTTGCTTCTGGGGAAAGATCTTGCGCACCGTATGTAAGGCGGAGACGATCACCATCAATTAATGTTTGAATTGAACGAATATCGGTAAAGGGAGGAATAATTGCAACATCAACCGCGTCATAGTCCTTGTCGTTTAATCCATAGACAAGTTTTTGTGCAACTGCAATAGCTTCAAGATGATTCAAGTTCATCTTCCAGTTACCTGCCATCAGTGGCTTGCGCATCGATATCCCCTTACATTCCAAGTGCTTGAAGACCAGGAAGTTCCTTGCCCTCTAAATACTCAAGGGAGGCCCCGCCGCCCGTTGAAATATATCCGAAATCCGAATCTGCAAATCCCAACGCTCTCACAGCAGCGGCTGAATCTCCCCCACCCACAACAGATATTCCAGAAACCTTTGTCAACGCAGTTGCTACAGTTTTAGTTCCAGCAGCAAAATTGGGAAATTCAAAGACGCCCATGGGGCCATTCCAAAATACCGTTGCGCATTTCTCGATCTCGCGGGCAAATGCAGTCGCAGAATCCGGACCGATATCTAGACCCATTTGATCAGCTGGAATTGCATCTACATCAACAAGTGTTGGTGGTGAATTAGCAGCAAATGCTGGAGCAACGACAATGTCGGTAGGTAAAACAAGTGTTATGCCTTTACTTTGCGCACTCGCAATAATATCTTTAACGACATCAATCATTTCAGTTTCAACGAGTGATGTTCCGATTTGTTTTCCTTGAGCGGCAAGGAAAGTAAAGACCATGCCACCGCCAATAGCTAAGACATCAACTTTTGTCAGTAGATTTTCTATCACACCTAATTTATCGGAGACTTTTGCGCCACCGAGCACAACTCCATAAGGTCGTGTTGGATTCTGAGTTAGTTTTTTTAAAACCTGGACCTCGGCAGATACTAAAAGACCTGCAGCGTGTGGAAGTAATTGAGGTAAGTCATAGACCGAAGCATGTTTGCGGTGGACTGCGCCAAATCCATCGCCGACATAAATATCGGCAAGTGCTGCTAATTCTTGTGCAAATGTTTGGCGTTCAGCTTCATCTTTACTTGTTTCAGCGGCGCTAAAACGAATATTTTCTAGAAGCAAAATCTGGCCTGGCTTCAATGATTCGGCCGCCTGACTGACTACCTCTCCAACAACCTGACCATTAAATTCAACGCTCTGGCCAAGGAGCTCACTTAAACGCTTGGCTACAGGTGCCAGAGAAAGCTCTGGCTTAGCCTCGCCTTTAGGTCGTCCTAAGTGCGCCGCTATGACGATGCTGGCGCCCTTTGAAAGCAAAAGTTGAATCGTTGGAAGCGAGGCTTTGATACGTCCATCATCTTTTATGACTCCATCTTTCAATGGAACATTAAGATCGCAGCGTAAAAAGACTCGCTTTCCACCTACATCAAGATCTGCTACTTCTGACATTAGAGAGATTTGCCTACATAACTTATGAGATCGACTAGACGGTTTGAATAACCCCACTCATTGTCATACCAACCAACGACCTTGACTTGGTTGCCAATTACTTTAGTAAGACCAGAGTCAAAGACACATGATGATGGATCGGTAACGATATCTGAAGAAACGATTGGATCTTCTGTATAGGTTAAATATCCCTTAAGCCGACCATTGGCCGCGGCCTTCATCGCAGCATTAATCTCTGCAGCAGTCGCTTCTTTAGCTAGCTCAACAGTTAAATCAGTAGCTGAACCTGTTGGTACAGGTACACGCATGGCGTAACCATCTAGCTTGCCCTTGAGCTCTGGCAGTACGAGTGCGATTGCTTTTGCTGCACCCGTTGATGTTGGAATCATGTTGGTTGCAGCAGCACGTGCACGACGTAGATCCTTGTGTGGGAAATCAAGGATTACTTGGTCATTTGTATAAGCATGAATAGTTGTCATCAAGCCTTTAACAATTCCCCAATTATCATTGAGAACCTTGGCCATTGGTGCAAGACAGTTCGTAGTACATGATGCATTAGAGATAATGTGATGGCTTGCTGGGTCATACTTCTCGTGGTTAACACCCATGACGATTGTGATGTCTTCATCAGTGGCAGGCGCTGAGATAATTACTTTCTTGGCTCCAGCGGTAATGTGCTTGCCAGCATCTGCGGCATTAGTGAAGTGACCAGTTGATTCGATGACAACATCGGCCTTAAGGGCTGCCCAAGGCAAGTTTGCTGGGTCACGCTCAGAAAATACTTTGATTGTCTTTCCATCAACGGTGATTGAATCCTCGGTGAATGTAACTGGAAGACCAAGACGACCCAAGATGGAGTCGTATTTTAGAAGGTGGGCCAAAGTTTCATTCGGTGTGAGGTCGTTAATTCCAACGATATTGATTTCTGGGTTAGCTAGGGCCGCACGAAAGAAGTTGCGTCCAATACGTCCAAAGCCATTGATTCCGACATTAATCATCACGATTATCCTTGCTGCTCATGGAGGGCTACATAGAAAAGCCCAACGGTTGGTGGTTTATCTGACAGCCACAACGTTGGGGTCTTGAGAGTAATCCTATCAGTGAGCGATGCGAGAACTCTTCGGTAGCAAAGCTTTTAATTCAATAGATCTGGGGACAGGCCACTCTCAGTATCAGGAATGCCCAATTCACTGGCGCGTTTATCAGCCATCGCTAAGAGGCGTCTAATGCGGCCTGCAATCGCATCTTTAGTCATGGGCGGGGTGGCTAATGAGCCCAATTCCTCAAGAGAGGCTTGGCCATGATTAATGCGAAGCTCCCCTGCTTCTTTTAAATGATCTGGGATTGTTGGGCCAAGAATCTCCATCGCTCGAGCAACACGTGCAGATGCTGCCACTGCAGCCCGTGCAGAACGACGAAGATTGGCATCATCAAAGTTAGCAAGTCGATTCGCCGTTGCTCGAACTTCGCGACGCATGCGTCGTTCTTCCCAGGCTAAAACTGATTCGTGAGCACCTAGACGAGTGAGTAATACACCGATTGCATCACCATCGCGAATGACAACGCGATCTACTCCGCGAACTTCGCGTGCCTTTGCAACGATACCCATGCGACGAGCGGCTCCAACAAGTGCAAGAGCAGCCTCTGGTCCAGGGCATGTAATTTCAAGTGAGGATGAACGACCCGGTTCAGTTAATGAACCATGTGCAATAAATGCACCGCGCCAGGCAGCCTCTGAGTCACAGATTGCTGCAGAGACTACTTGTGGAGGTAGGCCTCGCACCGGGCGACCATGTGAATCCACTAAGCCAGTCTGTCTAGCCAGAGCATCCCCTGACTCAATAACTCTAACTACATAACGAGAGCCTTTACGAAGTCCGCTGGAGGATAGAACGGCCAAGTCACTGTCATGGCCGTAAATGTCTGCAATATCTTTTCGCAGGCGACGCGCACTTTGTGACGTATCGAGTTCAACTTCAATAACAATTTTTCCGGCAGCAATATGAAGTCCACCTGCAAAACGAAGAAGTGACGAGACTTCTGCTTTTCGGCAACAAGGTTTAGTAATCGAGATTCGACTGAGTTCGTCTTTCACTGATGCGGTCATTGCCATGGGCCTATCCAACCAAACTTTGGCGCATAATGTGGCCCAAATGAAGAGCTAATTGTGAGACCTCGTGATGCACGCTACCTGGGGCTTTGCGAATATCGACAGCTACAACCTGTCCCCCTAGTTTTCTAGCCATCTGGGCGAGGGTATTTTCATTTCGGATGACTGATTTATCTACAAGGAAGTAGTCGATTGCCAAATTGGGAGCATAAGAATGGAAAAAATCTAAGTGTTCTTCAGGAGTTGAACCAGCAAACTCTTCGCCGGCCGAGTTTGCGTGGGCATCTAAGTTGAGAATTAAAATTTTCTTGGCCTTAGTTCGCTCCAGCGCATCGAGTTGCATGGGTACTAGCAGGTGAGGAATCACACTTGAAAACCAAGAGCCAGGACCCATCGTGATCCAATCGGCCACACGAATTGCTGTTAAAGCCTCAAGACGCGGAGCAGGATTCTCTGGAATCAAGCGCAACGATTCGATGCGACCTTTAGCAGTGGCTACCTCTTTCTGGCCTCGTATAACTATGCGCCCAGTTGAGGTATTGAACGTTCCTTCAATATCTAACGGAACCGATGCCATTGGTAGCACGCGTCCAATGACTTTTAACAGCGAACCAACACGATCAAGTCCAATGACTGGATCTTCGCTATCGGTCCACAATGATGCAAGAAGTAAGTTTCCCATCGCATGACCGTTCAGGGCCCCGTCACTAACAAAACGGTGCTGCATGATGTTGGCCCAAGTGCGACCCCACTCATCATCGGCGCACAATGCAGCTAATGCCATTCGTAAATCCCCCGGTGGAAAAATCGGGAACTCTTCACGAAGTCGGCCACTTGAACCGCCATTGTCAGCAACTGTGACGATGGCCGTTATCTCAGTTGTGATCTCTCGAAGCGCCGATAACGTTGCAGCTAAACCATGTCCTCCACCCAGTGCAACAACTTTGCTCACAACTATTCTCGTCCTACGTCTCGATGTGTTGCATGAGATGTCAGATCTAGGTTCAATTCGTTGAGTTGTTTATTAATCTCTTGTGTAATTGCAACACTTCGGTGCTTTCCGCCAGTGCATCCAACTGCGATCGTTAAATATTTTTTACCTTCATGCATGTATCCAGGAATCATCGATGCTACTAAGTGAACATAATCAGCGACGAACTCTGAGACTCCGAAGTTTCCTAATACTTTTTCACTCACTTGTGAGGTGAGCCCAGTGAGTGGACGTAGCTCCGGAATCCAATGAGGATTTGGAATAAATCGGCAATCCAGAACTAAATCCGAGTCAACTGGAATTCCATACTTATAGCCAAAGGAGAGAACATTGATTCGCATTCCTTGGATTTTGCCTCCACCAAAGATCTCACCAATTCTTTTCTCTAATTGATGCACATTCA
>Ga0214919_10012929_pt1 | contig 10182 bp, 10 predicted proteins | sample LL1503_MetaG_FD_177994 | JGI IMG/M metagenome (GOLD analysis project Ga0214919, IMG submission 177994) | Freshwater microbial communities from Lake Lanier, Atlanta, Georgia, United States - LL-1503 | ecosystem: Environmental > Aquatic > Freshwater > Lake | place: USA: Georgia | collected... | reverse complement strand
AATATACAAAGTTATTGTCGCGTATTATTGCATTCATATATTCTTAATACATCGGATATGATTTATTATAAAAGCGTATATCTTATTTGCCGGTTATAGTCTTAATGTGCTCTTCGTGCTTTTCTTCTGGGAGGTACCAAGGCATTTTGGGCGTTGTCTTTTGTATAGGTTTGTCGCTATTAATCCAACCTTCCCTAATCGAGTATCGGCCAGAATAGCAAGCACATTCTATCGAGCAAAAACTAATCTCTTGGCCATTGTCAGATATGATCCTGTCGCAGCACGCACAATGGATGTGATTGGTCAAGATCGAGCAACAGTTTCGATTTTTATTATCGGTTTTGTGAATTTTCATATTGCTGCAATGCGCTATACATGTTTTCATATAAACGTTCTAAATACACTAAGTTTATTCTTATACCTTTTTTGCCTGTAGAAGTCTGTAGCGGTGTCACGACATGGGTGATATAATCGCGCTCTAGACTACTCAATCTGTCTCTATCTATACCTAAAAAACGCGCCCTAGATCTCACAAAGCTTACTATTTTGCTTGCTACTGAATCGAAATCCATATATAATTTATACAATTCTTTGCTATTTTCAGGAGTAAACCAAAAGGATGAATAATCTTGGGTGCCGCCTGATTTTGGAGCAACTATGCTTCTGTTTTTCTCATAAAATACGTCTTCTAATCGTTTTTTTATCCTTGCTAATTCATCAAGTATTGCCCTAGGATTATTATTAGATATGATCGAATCTTTCCCTTGCTCGATCGCTGGTGCAGTTTCTGGCGCATCTATCGACTCACCTTCGTTTTCAAGGAATACATCTGGATCTTCTGTGATCATCCTTGCGAGCTTATTTATATCTATCTTAGCCATATCTGAGTGTCCTTAATGATATAATAAGCTATGTTTGATCTAGCTCAGCTCGCAATTGTCACCGTCACAGAATTTACTCCCAAGAGCTTCATTGATAAACTCTGAATAATCGGCGTCTCTAATACCTTTATTGTATTCGTCGACTTCTTCCTTGGTGCAAGGGATATAGGGTGCCTGAGGGTAATTATGCCCAGTATGCGGAAGGAAGCTAATGCCCTTGGTCTGGTCTTCGTAGACCTCAAGCACTTTACTGATCTCCTTAGCCTCATTCTGCTTGAACTTGATAGTGCAGCTAACCTGATTGTCGGCCCAATAACGCTGGTAATCGGTAGCATTGGCCATCTGCTGCCAGATACCTGCCTCGTCGACTGCTTTGACCCTTTCGTCGGTGACACCAAAGTACACCACAACAGTCCTATCTTTGTCAGTAATCGAAGGCTCGATTCGATAGCCGGCATCAGATAAAATCTTGACAAGAACACTATCTTTCGCCACCCTAACAGTACGCCAGTAAGTGCCAGCCTCAGGATAATGGATACCAGGGGTCGCACCGGCAAGCAGAGAAACCGATCCAGATGGCTTAACACTTGTCACTTTTATAGACTTCTGAATACACAACCAATCAGCATATATCGAATCCCATCGCTTAATCTCTTGAAACCCAGCATCACAGAATTCAGTAAGCATCTTGCGCCTGCCGAATTTGGCGAACGCTTGAACTATGCCTGACTGTGAAAGCCCAATGCGCCTATTTCTGAGCATTACATGATTAGTACGAGCATTATGGGTAGGTAGCAAAGTAACAGTCTTAGCATAAAGATAAGCGAATTTTAAAGTCCGCATGTAGTCATCGACATTTTCATGATTAGCAGGAAAAGTCTCGCAGAGGCAACATAATTCGTACGATTCTAACGACTGCTCACAGCAAGGGTTAGTACCCATAACCCTACCATCGATGCCAGGTTGTCTGCCATCTATCATTCTGCCATAATCCCTAATATTATCTAGCCAAATTAGGCCTGGCTCTCCATTGGCAGCTATCTGTTCGCCTATCTTATCGTAATTCATACCAACATTAGCAAATACTGAATTATTTGACGCCCATCTGTGATGGTTTAATGCATTCCATGTTTCTATAGCAGGCACAAGTCTTTCTTCCGGTATACCAGACCCATTAAAGTCTTCAAGGGTGGCCTCGCTACGCATCGAAGAATATATCTTCTGTGTGCATTCGTAAAACTTACCGACTTCATCTTTATTCAAGGTAGCGATTGGGTTTTTCATGCTGCTGTAGGCAAAATCATCGGCATCACCGAAGGCAATTTCCGCCGTTCGTCTTACATTGCCTGCTACTACGCATCTTCCAATATAGTTCATGATATCAGTAATATCGACACTAGACAAGGTGCTGCCAATGCGCCTAGTTAGGTGGTTTTTTATAAGCTCGTGTAGCTCCTGCAAGATACCAGGCCCAGCAGCCTTACCGCCAAAACCTTTGATAATAGCATTGGCTGGCCTAATCAATGAATAATCGAACTCTAAAGACCCTTCATTGTTGGTCGTTGTAAAACTATGGATCAATGATCTTACACTGTCGACCCAGCCTTCCCTTGAATCTGAAATCATATAAGGCTTAATAATATCGTCTGGCCTTTTGATTCTAACTTTACCAGCACCTTTTGTGTCGAAACCGACACCAACACCCAATAAACTCATATCCATAAGAAAGCAAAACGGTTCAGCAGGATCTGCTTCAATCTTGTCGTCCGTAGACACAAAGGCGCAGTTGTTTAATGAGGCAGATCCCTTTTCCCACATAAAATCAGTTCCCATCATCCAAAGGCCCCGCCCAGGCGGTAAGAATTTAAATTCCCACATTCTCTGGAACATCTCTTGTGCTGATTTTTGTGCTTTATCTAGATCAAATGGGATATGAAATTTTTTACAGTGTAATCTCTGAATCTCATAGCATCCCTCTATGACTCTAATAGCCATATCGAGAAACGTTTCTTTAGCACCATCCTTCTTTACTCTAGAATAAGTCCTATAGAATACAAATTCTCCTAAACCGTTAAATCCAAATTTAGGCTTCTTACCAGCATATCTTTTTAAGAAATCAGCATTTAATTTAAAATGGCCTATGGTATCGTTTGCTGTGCCGTCATTAAGATAGGTCCTAAAGCCAGTTGTCAATTTAGTCATGTAAGTGAACCCCATTCCTTTATGGTTTTAAAATTAGTAAAATCCGCTTTGTTCGCAGAAAGATCTAAATTAACCTTATAGAGCTTTCCAAGAGTCGGCAAGAACATTGCATCCTGTAATTCTTTAGAGATCGCATCCATAGCTATTCTTCTACACATATTGTTTATCGCCAAAAACTCGATATTTATTTTACCGGCCTGAAAAAGATTGGTTAACAACATATTAGATCGCGGTCCGTCACGCTTACTCAATACTAACGAGGCGGATTTACCTTCGCATAATTTTTCAAGAAATTTATGAGACGCTTGAGAAGTCTTATCTATCTGAGATTGGGTATTATTACTACTGATCAACTGTTCATATGAAATCTGCAATAGGTTTTTTTGATGTAAAGCAGATAACCCTTTATTAATAGTTTTATGTTTAAAAGAATTCAGAATCGCAATTACTAAGAATCTTTTTACTTCATTGAAGTCGAGATCCCACTGTTTAAATTTATCACAAATCGCGGTGAGATAACGATATTGGTATGTCTTAGTAATATCACGAGCTTTAGGAAACTTAAGATTAATACCAAAGCTCTTGTAAATATCTTGGCAAATGCTAAATACTTGCATCGGATCATAAGTGTTGAGATCTGTGTTCATACTGGGTTTAATACATAGCCTACAATTAAGGAATAACAAATGACATTATCAAGTGAATCCGAACACGATGTGCCTTCCGTTGCACCACAGGGAATCTTTGACGAGAAGTCGAATCAGGTGATTGAGGCATTTGGTGCATCTTTAGAAAAGACAGGAATAAATAATGCTTTTTGTGTTTTATTCGATGAAAACGATAAATTTAAACCGAAAGTGTTTTTCAGAGGCGAATTGTTTGATATAACTAAACACACATCTAGAATATTAAACCAAATGCGCTACAAGATCATAGAAGATTTAAATGGTAATTTCTAACTTATATTTGGTGTAGAAACAAGCTTTTCATAATAATAGCCAGTTACACGATTACCTTCGGATATAACCTGATTTATCCCTATTCCTTCTACCGCACCCGTGGAATCTGGTCCAACCACTTGGTTTGTTGGTAGAATATTATTAACAGGGCTGAACAAATCGATATACGCCACTCCGTCAATGTTTTCGAGCACTTTAACCAGATTACTAACAAATAAAGACTGTCCCATGTCCCATTTATCAATATTAAAAAAGTCCGTGATCGATGCTTCTACTTTTTCTTTAACAACTGAAGCGTCAGCGCCACGGCTGACCACCACATTAAGCTCTACATCAACAGTTTTGATAGCCCCATCAGCTATTACGACTTCGTCCGTTAAAACATTAAACTGCTCCATATAAGTTTTTAGAGCTAATTTTAACCCTACGCTAGCCGTGACTGGCCTAGAACTCGGTCCTTCAGCAAGAACATATAATCTTACTTGGTTAGCATTAATATTAGAATATAAAGCAGATACAGCTTTTTTAACAGCACCGTATGTTGGATGCTTAAATGATAAAGCCGCCTGCGCGTAATCTTCAGCAGTAACGATATTATTGCGTACCGCGTATTCTCTTGGTGCTCTCTTTTTAGCTTGATCAAGCGTCTCTCTGTCGGAACCTCCTGAAGAGGGTACTATGTTTCTAAACCTCACAACTGCTGTGGCAGCATAAGCGTCGCTAGAAACCGGCCTAAGCTGATCAATAATGTTAGCGCCGATTCTACCTCTAATGCCTCCACCTTTTCTGTAGATAAATGTAAGCGCGCTTCCAGCGCTTGGTTGGTAGCCGTTTATATTATCACCAAATCTTAAAACCACAGAATTAGAATAAAATCTTATTTCTACGACTTTATCGTTAGGGCCGTATGATTCGATCGGTTCTATTGTGGTTTGGTAATATTCTTCTATAGCGCCGTTTTTAAGGATGACTTTAAGAGGCGATTCTAACACATTAGAATCGATGATGGTATATGTCTGAGTAGAACCGCCGGTGGTGATGATAGAATCATTCACAACCGTGGTGCCCTCGATACCAAAAGCAATAATGCCTTTTTTACCAGACGGAATAATGATGTCGCCCAGCAAATCATCCGGTGATCTATAAACCTCATATGAAACTTGACCATTATCTGGCCCAGTTATATTAAAAATCTGTCCTGCTGGTACTCTTAGATCAAAACCTAAAGCAGATCCAGTTAAAGTAAGCTCTATATTAGTTGTAGATGCTGTCTGCGGAAGAATCCTTTGGTTAATTAGCGCAAGATGGTTTATTAGTGCATCGATCGTTTTACACGTCGGCAAAGTGGCTTCATTTGATAAAAGGTCGGCTCGCAGCGACAGCTTGGATATCGTTGAAGCTATAATTTCTGTTAACATTACAACGCCATTGCTTGCCACAAAGTCATTAAAATCATTTGGATAATATGTCCTAATATATTCTAAAATGGCTCTTCTAGCTGTATTAAAATCCAATGAACTAAAATCGATATTTCTTAAGTTAGCTGGTGTTAAAAGCACACCTATTTGCTGAGGCGCATTTGGTAGATCTATTGTTGTTTCTATCTTATTATCCATTTTGACCACCGTTATTTATAAATGTATCTAGGCTCTGAACTTGGGCTGGATCGGTAAGCATAACATACGTTATTCTAATAGCTAAACCATGGTTTTCATAATCAGGCTTAAATTGTATGGATCTTACACTTACCCTTGGTTCATATTGGGATATGGCTTGGGAAACTTCTAGCTTCAGCATATCAATCGTCATTTGATCAAGCTGATCAAAAACAGTGGCACGCAAGTCTGTGCCAAAATTAGGCATCATTACCCGCTCGCCAGGAAGCGTTAATAATAATTGCAATAAATCATTCTTAACTAATTTTTCATCTTCCTGTCTAGATAATATACCAGAAGGGCCGCCTACAAACGGCGGATTGAATCCAAAATAATTTACTTTAGGATTTATCGCCATTATTTAACCACCATTGATAATAGTCTTAATTCATTAAGTATGGTAGACATATTTAACCTATTCTCTGTTCTAGCCACAAGCACTGCAGCTTGAGCTTCTTGATTTTGATCTAGGTTTTTAGTAAGACTGCCTTTTGTCTTTATCAATTCGTCTTTCGCAGAGCCAGATGATAAATTATTTATCATGGTTTCAACCGCAGACAATGTTTTAATTATTTCATTTATCGTTTTTTGGCTTTTATTTATTTCTATATCTTGGGTAACCAATAGTGCTTTATATTCATTAAATTGACTATTAAGCGTTAAATAAATCTGCTTACTGTTGGCATTTATAGAGTTTATCTCATTAATATTCAGACCCATCTCAACGTAGTCGAGAAGATTAAGATTATGAACACTAGAATATATTAAATCTATCTCCGTAACATCGCCTGGAAAAGGCACTGGTTCACCGACTTCTATATATTGCCCTACTTCATATTGTTGACGATTATCATTTATCGCATCAGAATTTGCGGCGCTTACGAAATAAATTGGTTCAGTCAGATAATCTATAGTATTAACCATAGATTTCTTTTTATAAAACAAGCCGGTTGGGATCTGGGGAAATAATAGACTCGCACGTGGTGGCTTACCACCACTTACTGTAAAAGTAATGTTTCCGCGTTGTGTTAGCTCAATAGGTAAAACGTTAGAGTAAAACCCTGTTGGAAATTTTATAATCATTATAAGTAAGTGTGCTCCACTTCCTTCTTGGGACACTCTTGAAACGGCCCATTGTAGGTTTTACCGCGATCAGTTGGTGCGAATTTAGCAGGCATAATCGCACTTGCCTTAGGCTGCAAATCCGCTTTTACTTTAATAGCTTTATTGACATATATAAAGCTGTCTCTCCCTGTAGCGCACATATTAATATTTCCGACCGATGTTAGATTTATATCGCCATCAGAAATAATATTCACACTACCCCTAGCGTATATCTGAGTAATTCCGGAATTTTGACCATTAAAAACAGCCACGACATTGTTCTTTTGATCTATATATTGGTACATCGGAGCCCCCAAGCTAGCTCTTAAAGCCGCTAGCTTAGTGTTTTCAGATAGCCATAACCCACGGTCTGAAGAATCGACAATTTCTACCCATGATCCATCTCCACTAGTATTACCATCTCTGGCTTCAAATCCAGCATTTAGCTTTCCCCCAGAAGAGCCAGCAGAATACATTGGGCCAAAGCCCTGACCAGCTCTAGTCTTTAATCTAATATATTCATTTTGTAAATCTATTTTTAAATGATGTGTGGTAAATTCAGAATTACCCAAAACCATCGGTTTTCGGTTGAATTCATTTTCTTCAACGCCGCGATATTTTTCTTGGAAATTCTGGCCTAACGTCGATGCCATCATAATATATTGATAGCGGTCGTTAATCTCCACTGCTTGGCCCGATGGTGATCCCCACAAAGTCCTATTTAGTAAGTCATTTTCATTAAATTCGAAACTAAAGCCACGTGGGTTGCCCTTGTCTGTCGTCCTGCCCTGCGCCCCCGGAGACCTTCGTCCTTTTACCAGAAAACCGTTTCCCCTAGGGGATTCAACCTTATCAGCTTCGGTCTCGCTTGTACCGCGATCATCTAGTACTAGTTTAAACCCGTGCCGCGTAACGAGTCTCATCCATCTTGCGTCGCGATCCCACCACCATAGGTCTTCTCTTTCTGTGCGGTGTCCTGCTTCTTCTAGCAACGGCCTTTTTACGAATTTATCATTCTCGGGATCATTTCCACGATCGTAGGCTTGAAATAACATACCGCCTTTTGTCCTAATCTTTATCCATCGAAAATCCCAAGATTTACTAACCGATAAAAAACGCCTGTCTGATTCATTTTTAGAAAATTCACCAAGTCTGGATTTTGATGATTTAGTAAATTTATGCTTCGCATCGAATTCCCCAGGCTGAGCCCAGCCAACATCTCGCATTTCTATCTTATGGCCATATCTTGTTAACATTTCTATTCTTCTAGAATCACCAAAGTCTGCATTCCAGTCCACATTCCTATCGCCTTTACCCCACGATACTGGTCTATCCTCATTAATTAGCTTTTGATTATATAGCCAGCGTTCCACCTCATACTTTCGATCGAGCTTAAAATCACCGCTAAATTCTCCTGTCGCTCCTCTGGATACGTATGGCATTATTTTTTGATCATTATTCCACCAATAGCCGACATCGCTCATAATAAGCATATTACCGTATTTTGTGATGTTAGCGATGAATTTCTTATCAGGTTCATTAACTAATGGCTTAGCATTTTGAGAATCGAATTTTTTCTTTTGGATAGGATCGAGCCCTAGCGGAGCTGGGTCTATAAAATGTTCTATAGGATAATAACCAACCGAACTATCTATGTTTAAACTACCATATCTCGATTGAACGCCTTGAGACATCGGGCGCCCATCTTTAGGAAGATATTTGATATCATAATCAATCACATCTGGTAGCTTATTGTCGGTGTTGGGCTTTTTATTAACAATATTTTCTACAAGATTAGCTGGCGGTGTGCGTTGAGCCACAAACGGTATCGGGTAATAATTTAGCCTTGTCGGAGCAGCATATCCTCGCCACACAGGCGCATAAGGATTACTCTTCTCAAATTCTATCCATACTATATCGCCAATGCACGGTACTTCAAAATGACCGCTTGATTTTCCACCGATAAAATTGGCTGGGATAGCCCATGGAGCTTCTATAGGTAGTAAAGTGTAATCATGAATATCGGGACATTTAAACTTTATTCTTCCCATCGCCAATGGATCATCGGTATCGACAACCGAAGCGCGGTGTGGGCCTACAAAGCGGTGCTCTTGGTCGATTTGGTCTTCTTTAACGAACTCTTGGGAAAGTCTTTCAAAATAGGTCGTCACAAGAGTTCCTTAAATATTAATGAAAAGCTAGGGTATTCTATGACATCAAGAGGCTTGGGCCATCCGAAAACGTCTCTTGCATTATTAAAAGCTATTAGCACCCAACCAAGATTTACGTCACTATATACTGCTTGGGCAACTAGATCTATCCTGCCAGCATAATTAGCTGGGACTTGGTACTTAAAAATCTGATCTGCCGGCGGCCTAGTCTTAAACACAGCCATTTCTACCCATCTTCCATATGTTTCTTTACCGTCAAAAGTTATTAATGGTGTGTTGATATATCTCGAAGTTTGGCTTAAAGGAAATACCATCTTGACCCCTTTCTAAAACCAACCTGGTGTCGGGAATTGAACCAATAATGGGATATTAGCTGAAACATCTTTCGTATCTTTTACTCTTCCGCTAGTCCATTCTATAAGGGTTAGACTAATATCTGACCTTAACGGAAATACTTTATTAGAATAGCCCTCATAAATCATTGGCCCAGAGTGCTTAACATCGATCGCCGCGCAATAAAATGTATAGCATTCTGATGTTTTTTCGTTATCATATCTAGCGCTAGCGTCACCAAATAAACCATATTTAAAAAATATAATAAAATCTTCATTTTTAAGATTTTTAATAGTTATATCTTCGCCGTTTTTCTGGCCTTTGCCTACACCAGAATTAATATACCCCCTGATCTTTTTTACTTCAGCGGCTACTTTGTCAACGTTCCAGCTACCCTGACCAAATTCATCTGTTACTATATAAGTCCAAGATAGCGCGATTTTTCTGGCATCAATACTCTTGACGTATGCGATCGGCGGTAATACGGCATTAGCTTTTGATTCCCAATTCATAGACTTACTGTCTGAAGTCACTTGTGGAGGGAATTGAAAATTTACAGCAGTTCCGATACATCTACCGACGCGGTCTCGAGTTGCAGCGGCTTTCATTTTTGCATCGCCCTCGAGAGGTCTTTTGCCGTAAAATACTAAAGAGCATGCTTCAGCTATTGCTTGGTCAGATTCAGTTAGTTTAAATGCCATTATATTTCAAATCCTCTTGGTGATCCAAAGAGACTAAGACCAAAATTAGTGGAATTTCTTTGGTCCTTGGGTTTAAGTGCTTCAAGTATCTTAGATAAGGTATCTTTGGATTCGTCTAAAAGCTGGTTAGTTTTTAAAGCAGGATCTTCTTCGTTTTCAACTGCCGGATTGGTTAA
>Ga0214919_10012928_pt1 | contig 10182 bp, 9 predicted proteins | sample LL1503_MetaG_FD_177994 | JGI IMG/M metagenome (GOLD analysis project Ga0214919, IMG submission 177994) | Freshwater microbial communities from Lake Lanier, Atlanta, Georgia, United States - LL-1503 | ecosystem: Environmental > Aquatic > Freshwater > Lake | place: USA: Georgia | collected 2015-03-15 | reverse complement strand
GAGCTTGTCCACCCGCCGGCTGGCCAACACCACGGTCGCACCGGCTTGGGCAAGTGTTTTGGCAAACTGGGCGCCTAGACCACCGCTGGCGCCCGTAATGAAGGCTACGCGGCCCGACAAGTCAATTTTGTAAGCCATAAATCAAAACTCCTGGGTTAAATACAAATAGCTCAATTGACGGCGTGCGCCAAGGAATAAAATTCGATGCTTTGCAATCGGCCGTGCAGCGCAGACTGCGCGGCCGTTTCATCTGTGTGCGCACCTTCGGATCATTATCCAGCGAGATTCCCATGAACCATTCAGAAATATTGGCCCAGTTTGGCCCCCGTGAATCCATGGACTACGACGTAGTCGTCGTCGGCGGTGGCCCGGGCGGCCTGGCGACGGCCATTCGCATCAAACAACGTGCGGCTGAAACCGGCAAAGAAGTTTCGGTGGTGGTGCTGGAAAAAGGCTCAGAACCAGGCGCACACATCCTGTCTGGCGCCATCATGGACCCCCGGGCGCTGACCGAACTGATTCCCGATTGGAAAGCCCGTGGTGCGCCGCTCAACCAGCCCGTGACCGACGACGCCTATGTTTTTTTAGGCGAAAAATCGAGTTTTCGGGTGCCCAATATGGTGTTGCCGCCGTTTGCCGACAACCACGGTAACTACATCGTCAGCCTAGGCAGTGTGACCAAATGGCTGGCCGAACAGGCTGAGGCTCTGGGCGTGGAGATTTTTCCAGGCTTTACCGGCGCCGAGATCTTGTACACCGACGCCGGCGCGGTCAAAGGTGTGGCCACCGGCAATATGGGCATTGGCAAAGATGGCGAGCCCATGGACAGCTTTCAGATCGGCATGGAGCTGCTGGGTAAATACACCGTTTTTGCCGAGGGTGCGCGAGGTCACCTAGGCAAGCAACTGATTGCCAAGTACCAATTGGACGCCGGGCGTGATCCGCAGAGTTTTGGCATTGGCATCAAAGAACTGTGGGAAATTGACCCGAGCCGCCACCAGCCCGGTTTTGTGATGCACACCGCCGGCTGGCCCATGGCATCCGATACCTACGGTGGCGCATTTTTGTACCACCTGGAAGGCAATAAGGTGGCGCTCGGTTTTGTAACCGGCCTGGGCTACACCAACCCTTACCTGAGCCCGTTTGAAGAGCTGCAACGCTGGAAAACCCATCCCAATGTGCGCTATTACTTTGAGAACGATAAGGGCGAAGTCACCGCCAAGCGCTTGTCGTATGGCGCGCGCGCCATCAATGCCAGCGGCCTGAACTCTCTGCCCAAAACAGTGTTCCCCGGCGGCGCCTTGGTGGGCTGTAACGCCGGCTATCTGAACGTAGGCCGCATCAAAGGCAGCCACGCCGCCATCAAGACCGGCATGCTGGCGGGTGAAGCGGCGTTCGAAGCCGTAGTGGCAGGCCGCCAGCACGACGAACTGAGCGCCTACCCTGAGGCTTTTGAGAAAAGTTGGTTACACACCGAACTCAACAAAGACCGCAACTTCAAGAACTGGTTCAAGTATGGCCTGACGGTGGCCACAGTGATGAACGGTTTTGAGCAATTTGTTCTGCGCGGCCGTATGCCTTGGACGCTGCGCAGAGACAAGGCGGACCATGAATACCTAAAGCCAGCCGCCCAGTGCAAACCAATTGACTACCCCAAGCCAGACGGCAAGCTGACCTTTGACCGACTGAGCAGCGTATTCATCAGCAACACCAACCACGAAGAGCAACAACCCGCGCACCTGACGCTCAAGGATGCGTCGGTGCCTGTCAACATTAACTTGGCCAAATACGCTGGCCCTGAGGCGCGCTACTGCCCAGCGGGGGTGTACGAATACGTGAAGAACGACGACAACACCGACCGCCTGCAAATCAATGCCCAAAACTGCGTGCATTGCAAAACCTGCGATATCAAGGACCCCACGCAGAACATCGTCTGGGTCACACCGGAAGGCGGTGGTGGTCCCAACTACGCAGGCATGTAAGCGCGATGAAAAGATACAGCGAAGCGCATGTTTGGATTGCTTGCGACGACGCCGACGCGAGCGTCGCCACCGTAGGAATTACTGTGCACGCCCAGGAGGCTTTGGGCGACGTGGTTTTTGTCGAGCTACCTGCCATTGGCGCGGTCTTTGCGGCTGGCGAAAAAGCCGGCCTCGTGGAGTCGGTCAAAGCCGCCGCCGACGTCTATATTCCAGTGGGCGGCACCGTCTTAGAGGTCAATGAGGCGCTGCGGTCCGACCCCAGTCTGGCCAACCGAGACCCTCTGGACGGCGGATGGTTCTTCAAAATCACCATGAGCCAGCCTTCGGAAATGGACACACTGATGGACGAACTTGCCTACACCGGTTTTGCCAACTAAGCCGCGCCAGGGCGCTGGTGCAAAGGGCTCGTGATGGAGCGCCCATCGCCTGCACCTCTGCGGGTGTTGAGCCTCATCCCCCCGATGACGCAGCTCAACACGCCCTACCCGTCCACCGCCTACCTCACCGGTTTTTTGCGTGCTCAGGGCGAGGACGCGGTTCAGGCCGATCTGGCATTGGCCTTGGTGTTGGCACTGTTTACCCCGCAAGGCTTGGGGCGTGTCCGGGCGCAGGCCTTGGCACAACCCGAGGCCTATCGCAGCGCCAGCGTGCACTGCTTTCTGGACAACTTTGACCAGTACCAAACCACCATCTCCCCCACCATTGCCTTTTTGCAGGGCCATGACTCGACACTCAGCCACCGCATCGCCGGGCGCGGCTTTTTGCCTGAAGGTCCACGGTTTGCTGCGCTGGACGTTTATGGCGACGCCGAAGCCTCCGATCCGCTGGCCTGGGCATTTGGCGCGCTCGGCCAACAAGACCGCGCCCGCCACCTGGCCACCTTGTACCTGAACGACTTGGCTGATGTGCTGCGCGACGCCGTAGACAAGCGCTTTGAATTTGTCCGTTACGCCGAAAGCCTGGCAGGCAGCCAGGCCAGCTTCGAGCCCCTGGCTGTAGCCCTGGCAGCCGCGCCCAATTTGATTGACGATGTGCTGCGCGACCTGACCTTGTCCGCAATGGCGCAGCACCAACCGCAGCTGGTGCTCTTGTCGGTGCCCTTTCCCGGTGCGGTGTATGCGGCACTGCGCATCGCACAAACCATCAAGGCGTACTTTCCGCAGGTTCAAATTGCCCTTGGGGGCGGCTATGTCAACACCGAGCTGCGCGAGATAACGGAGCCTCGCTTGTTCGACTATGTGGATTTCGTCACCTTGGACGCCGGTGAGCGTCCGCTGTTGGCGCTCTTGGAGCACCTACGCGGCAAGCGTTCCATAAGCCGCTTGGTGCGCACATTTGTGCGGGATGCGGCCAGCGCTCAGGTGAAGTACATGAACTGGGCCGAGCCCGACGTGCCGTTCGAGGAGGTGGGCACGCCCACCTGGGACGGTCTGGCGCTGGACAAATACCTGTCCTTGCTCGACATGCTCAACCCCATGCACCGCCTGTGGAGCGACGGGCGCTGGAACAAGCTGACCGTGGCCCAGGGCTGTTACTGGAAAAAATGCAGTTTTTGCGACGTCAGCCTGGACTACATCTCGCGTTACGAGACCGCCTCGGCGGCTACGCTGGTGGACCGCATGGAGGCCATCGTGGCCGAGACCGGGCAAACCGGGTTTCACTTCGTGGACGAAGCCGCCCCGCCAAAGGCGCTCAAGGCGCTGGCGCAGGAGATCTTGCGCCGTAAATTACAAATTTCCTGGTGGGGCAATATCCGCTTTGAGAAAACCTTTACGCCCGAGCTGGCCGAGCTGCTGGCGCAAAGCGGCTGCATCGCCATGTCCGGCGGGCTCGAAGTGGCGTCCGACCGGCTGCTGGATTTGATGAAAAAAGGCGTGTCCGTGGCCCAGGTGGCACGGGTGACCAAGGGGTTTTCAGACGCCGGTATCTTGGTCCACGCTTACCTGATGTATGGCTTTCCCAGCCAAACCGTGCAGGACACGGTGGACGCGCTTGAATACGTGCGCCAATTGTTTGAGGCTGGTTGTATCCAAAGCGGGTTCTTCCACCGTTTCACCTGCACCGTGCATTCACCCGTAGGCAAAGACCCGAAGGCTTACGGCATTATTTTGGACACTTTGCCCGTCGTGAGCTTTGCCAAGAACGACATCGGCTTTCACGACCCCAGCGGCGTGGACCACGACCTGCTAGGCCGCGGCCTCAAAAAGGCGATTTACAACTTCATGCACGGCTTGGCGCTGGAGAATGATGTGCGCAGTTGGTTTGACATGCCAAAAGGCGCATGCCCCAAGCCCAAGGTGGGGCGTAAGCGTATTGCCCAGGCGTTGTCTGAAAAGGCGGAATAAGCGACCGGCACAGGGACTAGCGCCTCGCCCGCGCTAGGCGATAGCCCCAATCGTCGCAATCACCCGGTCGGGTGCGCAAGTCCCAATCTGCTGGCCCATGTTGTAGCCATAGGGCACCGCCCACACGGGTACACCAGCATTGCGCGCGGTGGCCACGTCAATGCTGGAGTCCCCCACAAACAGCGCTTCTGCTGCCGTCACGCCAAACTTCATCAAGCAGGAAAGTACACCCTCAGGAGACGGCTTTTTGGTCGCAAAGGTGTCGCCACAGATGATGGCTCCAAAGTAGGACGTGAGCGCATGGGCGTCAAGCACGGTCTTCGTGTAGACGCTTTCTTTGTTGGTGACCACGGCCAGGTGCGCGCCGCGCTGGCGTAGGCGCTCCAGGGTGTGCACCACATCGGCGTAAGGCTGGCTGCGGGTGCCACAGCGCTGGGCGTAATGCGTTTTGAACACCGCGGCGATACCGGGCAGGGCATCGGACGCACGCACCTCTGCGTCGGTCTGGCCTTGGCTAAACGCCAGGGCTTGCACCAGCAAGGTATGGGTGCCATGGCCAATCCAGTCGTTGACCTGTTGCTGCGCGACCGGCGCCAACGCAAAGTGGCTAAGCGTGTCGTTGACGGCGTCGCAAATCTCAGGAGCAGTTTCGACCAGGGTGCCGTCCAGGTCAAACATCACCAGGCGCGGGGCGTTAGCAGGCTGGGTCACGATGCGCGCTTCTTGCGTTCCATCATGCGCCAGATGAAGGGGGTGAAGATGAGTTGCATGGCAAGTTCCATCTTGCCGCCAGGTACGACGATGGTGTTGGCACGGCTCATGTAGCTGCCATCGATCATGCTGCGCAGGTACTGAAAGTCGATGCCTTTGGGCTTGGCAAAGCGGATCACAACCATGCTTTCATCAGGCGACGGAATATCGCGCGCGGTGAACGGGTTGCTAGTGTCCACCATGGGCACACGCTGGAAGTTGACGTGGGTGTGCATGAATTGCGGACATATGTAGTTCACATAGTCGGGCATGCGGCGCAGAATAGTGTCAGTCACCGCCTCGGTGCTGTAGCCGCGCTTGGACTTGTCGCGCCAGAGCTTTTGAATCCACTCCAGGTTGATGACCGGAACCACGCCGATCAACAGGTCCGGGTGCTTGGCGATATTGACCTCCGGCGTGACCACGGCGCCATGCAGGCCTTCGTAAAACAGCAAATCAGTACCAGCGGCAACATCTTCCCAGGGCGTGAAGGTGCCTGGCTCTTGCTTGTAGGGTGCAGCTTCTTCGGTGTCGTGCAGGTATTTGCGCTGCTTGCCGGTGCCGGTTTTGGCGTAGTCGCGAAACAAGGCTTCTAGCTCGGGGAACATATTGTTCTCGGGGCCGAAATGGCTGAAGTTCTTGTTGCCCTGGGCCTCGGCTTCAGCCAAGCGAATCTTCATCTCCTTGCGGTCATGGCGGTGGAAACTGTCACCCTCAATGATCACGGCGTTCACGCCCTCGCGGCGGAAGATGTTCTCGAAGGTACGCGTCACCGAGGTGGTGCCCGCGCCGCTGGAGCCGGTGATGGCGATGATGGGGTGTCTTTCGGACATACGGGTCTCCGGTCTGTAGTTCTCAAATCATGGGTCAAAGGCGAAACAGGCTGCGCTCGGCGAACAAGGGGTTGTGTTCGGCCTCCTGGGCCGGTTCGCGGTGGTAGCGCTCAATGCGCTCCACCTCGTTGCGCGAGCCAAAAACCAGGCCGATCCGCTGGTGCAGGGAGCGCGGCTCAATGGTGAGCATGGGCAGTTCACCGGTGCTTGCGCGTCCACCGGCCTGCTCCATCACCATGCCAATGGGATTGGCCTCGTACAACAGGCGCAGGCGTCCGGGCTTGCTAGGGTCTTTGGTGTCGCGCGGGTACATGAACACGCCGCCACGCATCAGGATGCGGTGCGCCTCGGCCACCATGCTGGCAATCCAGCGCATATTGAAGTCTTTGCCGCGCGGCCCGGTTTTGCCGGCCAGGCATTCATCCACATAGCGCTTGACCGGCGCCTCCCAAAAACGGCTGTTGGACGCGTTGATGGCAAATTCCTGCGTGTCGGGCGGCACCGTGATTTGCGGGTGGGTGAGCATGAATTCACCTAGGTTGGGGTCCAGGGTGAAGCCCTGCACGCCGTTGCCCAGGGTGAGCACCAGCATGGTGGTGGGGCCGTAAATGGCGTAGCCTGCGGCCACTTGGCGCGTGCCGGCTTGCAAGAAGTCGGCCTCAGTAACGTCCCGCCCCATCTCCGGGGCACGCAGCACAGAGAAAATACTGCCCACCGAAACGTTGACGTCGATGTTGCTAGATCCGTCCAGCGGGTCAAAGACGAGCAGGTATTTGCCTCGCGGGTATTGCGCTGGGATTTGGTAAGGCAGATCCATTTCCTCAGACGCCAACCCGGCAAGGTTGCCAGCCCATTCAGTACGTTGGATGAACGCGATGTTACTAAGCACGTCCAGTGGCTTTTGCGTCTCGCCTTGCACGTTGACGGCTCCACCCACCACGCCCTCCATGTCACCCGTCGCCTCTCCCAACGCGCCAAAAGCGACGCTGCGGGCTATGGCCTTGCAGGCAAGCGCAACGTCCAAAATCAGCGCGTTGAAGTCGCCGCTTGCGCCAGGAAATTTACGGCGTTCCTCGATGAGGAACTGCGTTAGTGTGGAGCGGTTGGAACGCAAGGAAAGGGGCATGGTGGGGCTCGGTAAAGGGGTTTCAGACGCACTGAGCATGCCAGGCCTGCAGCTGGGCCACATCTGTGCCCTGCAGGTCAGGCAGCACGCGCAGGGCGCCGTCAAAATTGTGGTGCTGGGTAAAGCGGTTCGGGGTAATGATGGTCGCAAGCCCAGCGGCGCGCGCCGCCTGCAGTCCGTTAGCAGAGTCCTCAATGGCCAGGCACTGGCTTGCGTCCAGCCCCATGCGCTGCAGGGTTTGCAGGTAGACCTGAGGATGGGGCTTTTTCACTGGTGCGGTGGACGCGTCCTCGACCACCGAGAAAAAGGTGCGCCAATCCGGGCCGATGGCCTTGCGCAACAGCGCGGCAATATTGACCGGCGAAGTGGTGGTGGCAATGGCCAGCGCCAACCCCGACTGGTGGGCCGCATTAATCAGCGCCAGCACACCCGGACGCAGAAACACCTGTCCCTCGTTGACCATCCCCTCATAGGCGGCGGTCTTGTGCTCATGCAGGCGGGCAATAGTGTCACGCAGGCTGTCGCCAGCGAGCTCCACCATGCCCGGGCGGGTGGACTTCCAGTAGTGCAGGATGCGCTCTTTGCCGCCCGAGATGTTTAAGAGTTCGGTGTACATCCTCTCGTCCCAGACCCAGTCCAGGCCTTCTTCGGCAAACGCCTGGTTAAAGGCCGCACGGTGCGCGGATTCGGTATCGGCCAAGGTGCCGTCGACGTCAAAAATCAGGGCTTGCAGCATGGTGACTCTTTACGTTGCGCCGTTGACAAACAGCCGGCTGGCCAAAATATCGCTGGCCTCGATCGTGGTCAGGTCCTGAGCGGTCAAAACCCTTTCGCGATCAGCGAACAGTCGGCTGGCCTGGCGCAGGCGCGCGCGGTCCAGCGCGTTGCGCACGCTGCGCGCGTTGGCAAACTGCGGCTGTGCAATGCGCAGGCCCAGGTAATGCTCGAAGGCTTCGAGCGCGCCTGGGCCAAAACGGTAGTTTTGCTGTTCCAGGGTTTTGCTCGAGATGTGCAGCAGCTCTGGCACCGAATAGTCGGGAAAGTCGAGGTGGTGGGCGATGCGCGAACGCATGCCGGGGTTTGACTGGAAGAAAGTTTCCATGCGGTCGTGGTAGCCCGCCAGAATGACCACCAGGTCCTTGCGTTGGTTTTCCATCACCTGGAGCAGAATTTCGATGGCCTCTTGGCCATAGTCGCGCTCGTTCTCGGGGCGGTACAGGTAGTAGGCCTCGTCAATGAACAGCACGCCACCCATGGCGCGCTGCAAGACCTCCTTGGTCTTGGGTGCGGTATGGCCTATGTACTGGCCCACCAGGTCGTCGCGGGTGACCGACACCAGGTGGCCCTTGCGCACGTAACCCAGGCGGTGCAGGATTTGCGCCATGCGCATGGCGACCGTAGTTTTGCCGGTGCCAGGGTTGCCGCTAAAGCACATGTGCAAACTCGGCGCCTGGCTGGTCAGCCCAAGGTTGATACGCAGTTTGTCGATGACCAGCAGCGCGGCAATGTCACGAATGCGCGCCTTGACCGGCACCAGCCCGACCAGGTCGGCTTCCAGCTCGGCCAGCACCGCTTCCACCTGGGAGCCCTCCAGCACCTCGCCCACCGAGCGGGCCTGCGCCGTGGCGCTGGCTGCCGTCTCGGCGGGCTCGGGCACGCTGGCAGCGATCTTCAAGGCGGGCGTGCTGCCCGGAATGGAGTAGGAGGGTGCGTTCATGGCAATTCTGGTGGTGGCGGGTGCGGGCGATTAACCCTTGTAACGCTCGCCTTCGGGCTGGTTGGCGCCGTAGCCACGGGTGGTGTAGCGCAGCGAGCGGCCATTGACCTCTTGGCGCTCCAGCATGAAGCCGGGCTCCACCGCCGGGCGGTTGACGATAAAGCTCATGGCGATGGTCTCTACGCCGCGTGTGGAGTCGAAGGCCATCATGCGGATGTAGTGCTGGGGAAAGGCCGCGCGGCAGGCGTGCAGCTCGTGCATCACGCCAGCGGCGTCGTGCAGGTCAAACATCGGGTTGCCGTACATGCTCCAGTAAGTGTTGCGTGGGTGCGGGTCGTCGGTGTATTCCACGCTCCAGGCATAGCCTTTTTTCAGGCCGTACTCGATTTGCAAGGTGATTTCGGCATCGCTCAGGTCGGGCAGAAAGCTGAACTGGCCTTGGGTGAGGCGCCCGGTAGGGTTGGTCATCATGGTGAGGTCTCCTTGAAGTGTGCGGTTTAGGCAACTGCCGGTGTCACGGCGTAGTCACTGGAATCGGTGCTTTGGTAGTTGAAGCTGATCTCGCCCCAGGTGTCGAGCGCGGCCTTGAGTGGCGTGCAATGCTTGGCCGCCTCTTTGAGGATGTGTGGGCCTTCTTGCAAGATGTTGCGCCCTTCGTTGCGGGCTTTGACCATGGTCTCCAAGGCCACGCGGTTGGCCACAGCGCCGGCCTGAATGCCCATGGGGTGGCCAATCGTTCCGCCGCCAAACTGCAGAACCACGTCGTCGCCGAACAGGTCGATCAGCTGGTGCATTTGTCCGGCGTGAATGCCGCCGCTGGCCACCGGCATGACCTTTTTCAGGTCAGCCCAGTCCTGGTCAAAGTACAGGCCGCGCGGCAGGTCCATCTTGGTGTAGCTGTCGCGGCAAACGTTGTAGTAGCCCTGCACCGTCAACGGGTCGCCTTCCAACTTGCCCACGGCCGTGCCGGTGTGCAAGTGGTCGCAGCCGGCCAAACGCAGCCATTTGGCGATCACCCGAAAACTCACGCCGTGGTTTTTCTGGCGGGTGTAGGTTCCGTGACCGGCGCGGTGCATGTGCATGATCATGTCGTTCTTGCGGCACCAGTTGGCCATGGACTGGATGGCGGTGTAGCCGATCACCAGGTCCACCATCACGATCACCGAGCCCAGGTCTTTGGCAAACTCGGCGCGTTCGTACATGTCTTCCATGGTGGCGCCGGTAATGTTGAGATAGCTGCCTTTGACCTCGCCGGTCTCAGCGCTGGCCTTGTTGACCGCGTCCATTACAAACAAGAAGCGGTCGCGCCAGTGCATGAAGGGCTGGCTGTTGATGTTTTCGTCGTCCTTCATGAAATCCAGACCGCCTTTGAGGCCTTCGTAGACCACGCGACCGTAGTTGCGGCCCGACAATCCCAATTTGGGCTTGG
>Ga0214919_10012927_pt1 | contig 10183 bp, 4 predicted proteins | sample LL1503_MetaG_FD_177994 | JGI IMG/M metagenome (GOLD analysis project Ga0214919, IMG submission 177994) | Freshwater microbial communities from Lake Lanier, Atlanta, Georgia, United States - LL-1503 | ecosystem: Environmental > Aquatic > Freshwater > Lake | place: USA: Georgia | collected 2015-03-15 | reverse complement strand
ACGGGGCTTGAATTAGATCGACTGGAGCTGGGCTGGTTGATCGCAGCCATGTTTGATTTCGAAGCTCAACGCATCATGGATTCAATCGGTCACCCGATCGAAGCTTTCAATGCAGCGTCTGAACCCCGAAAGGCAGCCGATGACTGGAGACACTGGGCGAAAGTGAAAGCTGGCCAAATGTCTGGGCTTTGATGGAATAGCCATGTCCTCTGAAATCAAGAAAATCTATGAGCTAGTCCGCACGCAAGTACAGATTGCTGTTGTAGAGGAATCTCGAATGGCATCCTTCAATCTTAGCGGTCGTGGGCATGAACCAAGAGTCACCTTGAATCGGCGACTAGCAGGAGTTTTACGGGGGCAAAATATCCCATCGGTATACATTTCCGGATTTGGTGCAAACAGTCATTACCCATTGCGAGTTTTCCAAAGGGCCGAAAATAGCATCAAGAAATTACTACCCAACTCGCCCTTTGCAATTTATTCAGGTGTGGCTTACCTGTCAGAGCCGGTGATTTCGCCAAAAAGGCAAAAGCGGCTTATTCCTACAACCGCGCGAAACTCACGAGACGAACTCCTTCGCCGGGGCTGGTCGATGCGTGGCGCATGGGCTGAAAAAAGGATCGGTCAGACTCGCCTTGTTCTTTCTGGGCGATTTGAAATTGAAGGTGTTCCGCACGTTAGCCTTTCATTTCACCCGCGTTTTAGTGTAGATGATGCTTTGATTCAAGCTAAATCTAGTCTAGCGGCAATGCTCGCTACAAAAGCTAGACCAGCGAAGGCTAAGCCTAAAAAGTTAGATTTTGACTTCCTAGAATCCAATGAGGAATATGGCGATGGCTTTTCCGCTAGCTTGATGGATGGTCCCTCGGTCGACCTTTTTGAAATTGCCGGTTTTGAATGGACTTCTGAACTCAACGATGCTGTCTGGGGCAATTACAACTGGAAAAGTTTGCTCGAAGAATGTGGGTCGGTTGAGATTATCGAAACTGGTGAGCACGATCAAGTCCCGGGAATGAGTGACGTCTTTTTCTGGGTTGCGATCGACGACCCTAAAATCTTCAAGAAGGAACTCCGTACCGTCATCTCGGCAGCCATCAATGGTGAATGACAGTGCTTTGACCGCAACGGCCTGAACAACGAAATTTCATTCAGCTTGGTTCACAGCCTGTTTGCCGAAACCCGCAAATTCACAGCTCGGAACCAAGTCCAAAAAAGTCATAAGGTTTTGAGACAAACGGGGTTTGAGACGACTTTCCCAGGCCGCCGCCGCAGGTCGCAGTCAGGAGCTCAAAGCGAAAAACTCTGCGTAGGGCGGGGTCTGAGGCTGCCTCAAGACTTGCTGGGCAGGTTTGAGGTCTTTGTATTGGCAGGGGAGCTGGAATGCGAAAAATCGGTTAAGACAATCCTAGCTCCCTTTCTCCAAGAACTTCCGTAGTGGTAGAAACGCCCCCTGACGCATAATTCCAATTATGGAGGCGACATGACAGACTCGATAACACAGATCTTGTATCGGCTGCAATTGGCTGAGCAGCAGGCGGCGGCACGGCGCAAGTGCTTTATTTCCTACTACAGCGGCGACCAAGCTGCGGTGGAGACCTTCCTCGAGGACTTTCGGGATGTCTTCATTCCCAAGGTAATCGGAGTCACTGATGGTGACGACTTCATCGACAGCACAGACACTAACTATGTGATGGGTAGGATCCGCGCCAAGTACCTTGGTGATTCCACCGTCACTATTCTTCTTATTGGATCGTGTACGCACAGTCGGCGCTACATCGATTGGGAGATAAAGACGTCTCTGCGTCAGGGCGCCTACGACCCGAACGGTCTACTTGGGCTCACGCTACCGTATACCAACGGCAGCGCCCATCTACCGCCGAGATTTAGTGAGAATTGGAAGGAGCAGGAGGCAGGTTACGCCCTCTATTACGCTTATCCGACCAGCAAAGAGCAGCTGCGCGGGTGGATTGAGCAGGCGTTCAACCGGCGAACCACGCATGCGCACCATATCAAAAATGCTCAGGGGATGCACAAGAACAACCGGCAGTGCAATATCCATCAAGTCACGCACTGATCATGACAGAAGTCGAATTACCCGCGTTGTACAGAGCTGCAGAAGCCGCCTCTAACTCCGCGCAGTCCACTTTCCTCAGAGCGCAGCTGCTTAACTTCGTACTTCTTATTGGGGGTACGATTTGCGCGCTACCAGAACCATCACGTGAGCTCGCAATTGCTAGCGCGATGTGTTTCCTTGCCTCTTTGGTGGTCTACGCTTATATTCAGCAACAGGATTTGCAATCGATTTGGTACCGATCTCGTGCGCTTGCGGAATCCGTCAAGACGGCATCGTGGCGCCTAGTAATGGGCGCGCAACCCTTTGACCAAGTGGATGAGAACGTTCGGCTTGAGAGTTTCCGGCAACTGTTATCTGAGTTGCTTGTCCAAAACCAAGGCATTGGCAAGCATCTAGTCGGAGATTGGTCAAGCGCTAATCAAGTCACCACGGCCTTGTTCGAAACTATGAGGGCTGGCTTACATTTGAAGAAACAGGTCTATTTAAGGGACAGGATCGACGATCAGCGGCATTGGTATACAGACAAGTCAGTTAGCAACAAGCGATCTTCAACGCAATTTTTTGCCTTAATTTGCGCAGCATATGCAGTTGCAATTGCGCTGCTTCTTGTCAAAATTGCCTCGCCAGATTTGAAGTACCTGCCTATCGAGGTATTCGGGGTCGTTGCGACCTCGCTAATTGCATGGAAGCAACTAAAGCGTTTTGACGAGTTGGCGAGCGCGTATAGTCTGACGGCTCTCGAGCTCGGCGTCATCAAGAGTAGATTCGCCGAAGTTGAGGACCTTGGGGGGATGGCGGCGTTTGTGTGTGATGCGGAGAATGCATTTTCTCGAGAACATACGCAGTGGGCGGCGCGTCGAGACCACTAGAACGATCGTTGCCGGCCAAATATGGACGTCTGTTTCGAGTTGAAAATAGTCATCACGCGGCGAAACTCGAATGGCTGCAACCAGCCTTAAGCAAAACTTGCCGTCAATTACACTAACTTCAGCGACATAGTTCCGTGCGGTGAGGCAAAATACACCTAAGATTATTATCACTATTTCAGGGTTAGATACCTTAGTCAAAATCTTACTAAATGACCTAGTTGGCGTGTCAAACCAACTCCACCGCAGCTTTCAACTGACTTGGGCTGCTGTAAAGATAGGCAGCAGTTGTACTGATGCTGCGGTGCCCAGCCAGCGTTTTCAGAATGTGTATCGCCGTGCCTTTGTTTGCAAGGTTTGTTAAAAATGTTCTGCGCCCGCTGTGACTGCTAGCACCCTCAAGCCCTGCGCCTTCATACAAAAGCGCAAACGTCTGCGCCAAGCTGTTTGCACTGAACCCTGTCTGCACGCTCTTTTGGCTTGCGAAGAACGGATAGCTTCGATCCACGCACTTGGCCTGTGTTGCGTACGCTGCTAGTTCCTCGCGTAGCTTGATGTTTACAAATACTGTGCGGGCGTGTTTGCCCTTGGTCATGTCGGGAAGCAAGCGAATCTCATCTTTTACAGTGCCATCCAAGTTCATCACGTCGCACCAGCGAAGGCAGGCTACTTCGCCAATTCTCAGTCCCGCTAGATGCGTGAGCAACATCATCGCCCTATTGCGCGGCGCGAAGCGGCGTGTTTGAATGTAGTCCAATATCCGCGTTATCTCTTCTTTTGTAAGTGTTTTTGCCTGTGCCATTTCTGTTCTCCTTAATCTAGTATTTGCGTTAGCTGCATTGTGTTTTCAGTTATTTAGCAGGGCAACCAGAAGTCCTTCCAGACTGGTGGGTTACCGGACTTTTTGGCTGCTTAGGGCGGGCGAATTGGACAGGCTGTGGATAACTTTTTCGCTGAAAAAATCTTCAATGATTTCAACGCTCAACCACCGAAATCTATGAAAAGCGCTGTTTTCATAGATTTCCTGCGGGGCAGGGCACTCTTTCAGTGCCCAACGCCGGTTTTGGGCTAAAAAGCGCTACAAGCAAAGATCGCTGGCGCCAGCAGCCAGCGTATTCGGACGCAGCGTTTGAACCAAATTCGAGCGGTTTTGGTGCGAATTTTTACGCCACCCTTGGGACCTACTCTGGCGATACGGGGAGATTCGGCTCAGTTCCGCCCATGCTCAGGCTTTACTTGAGGTTTGAGCTGGTCACCGCCCAGAAAACTCGCAACTAGCTCACGTAGTGAGCTTCCCGCTGGAGCTTGCTAGTTCGTGTATTGATTTTTTCCCAGAAATAGCAAATACTGTGTAGGACATTGCTGCGGTTTGCCTTGGTGATAAACGGACCCCTCAAAGACACTAAGCGTGAATTTGACTCCTAGGCAGACCTTAGTACGGTGGAGCATGTAGCTGTTTCGAATCGCGGCCAGTCTGTGGTGGTCCCAGCGTCGGTGCAGGAGTTCGAAAGACCAAAGAGGTAGGCCCCAATACGAGTCTATCTATGGATATATATAAGGTAATCAAATGAGCCAAGCAGGTGAAGTCAACGGGCTAGACAGCGCATCTGGTCAACTCGAAGGGCCCCGACTAAACCGGCTTTATGAGGAAATAAGGATTCGGTTGCTTGATTTATCAAAGCGAAACCAATTACTTAACTATCGACTTAGCCCAAGATCTAAGCGTTACCTTCAAATTGTCGACTGCACGCTGGAGTCTGTGCATAAACAGTTAGCTGAAAACGAGGGGTCCATCCATGTTGCTCCGCTGCAGGAGCCAGATGACGTGCCTACCGAGGAGCGAACCGAGGAATTTAATTCTGCCCTTGGACGCGCTAGGACAACAGACGTCGAGTACCTTACCGCAATTGAGGTGATGGAAGCCTCAGGCCAAATCAACGAAGCGGAGCTCGAGGGCTTGGAGCGCGCTTTGAGAGATCGATTGCGGGAACAGCTCGGCCTTCCTCCTCGGTCTAAGAGGAAGGATGTCAATAGGGTCGAGCATGCTCAATCACTTGGTATCGACCCCAGCCTCGCACTCAGTGCGGCGGGACGTGCAATCGAGGATGGTCCGCTACAGAGCCTGAAGTTCCCTGCCGAGCTTAAATCCATTATGGAAAAAATCGCTGGCGATGCGCATTTAGCAGAGCAGGAGATGGGTTTATCTACTCTCTTCCTGGGTTTTGGATTCTTTGAATGGTATGAAAGTGACAATTCAGACAAGAAAGCATTTGCTCCTTTGTTGTTGTTGCCCGTGCAGATTGAAAAGCAAAAAATACGAGGAAAATCTGTTTATTCAATCAGCATTCGGGAAGGTGGTGTTGAAGTAAATTTGAGTTTGCAAAAACTTTTGGAGCAAAACTTTGCGCGAAAGCTTCCGCAATTTGAAAATGAAAATGACGAGGAGATTGGCTCTATTGAAAAATACTTAGAGGATGTCACATTAGCAATTGAAGGTCTAAAGCGTTGGCAAATTAGACGTTGGATGGTGCTAGGTCACTTTTCATTTGGGCGGTTCGTCATGTATACGGACACAGATCGAGAAAAATGGGGAGAAATGGACGAACAATCACTGGTAGGTTCGCTTCTGCGTGGTTCCGATCAAGATCAAGACGACTCGACTTTGCCAAGTATTCCAGGCGATTATCAAATAGATGATCCCGAGATTGAGTCAATAGCGCCCTTTTTGATACAAGATGCAGACGCTTCACAGCACAGTGCGCTAATTGACGTTATGAAGGGCCACAACCTTGTTGTTCAAGGGCCGCCAGGCACAGGGAAAAGTCAGACGATTACAAATATTATTGCAAATGCACTTGCGCAAGATAAGCGGGTACTTTTCCTTGCGGAAAAACAAGCGGCATTAGATGTAGTTAAGCGTCGACTGGATCGGTCGGGACTAGGTGAATTTTGCCTAGAACTTCATTCGGACAAGGTACAACCACGGTCCGTAATTGAAAGTGTTAAAGCTCGTTACGCTCTCGGAACTGGACTTGTCCTTCCGGCCGCAGAGCAACAAGTGGACGTCATCTGGCAACAAACCCGTGGTGAAATTTCATCCTATATCAAGGCCCTCCATAAGCCTGAGCCAGACGGCGCGACGCCCTTCAGCTTGATCTGGCAGGCGATATACGGACAAACCAAAAATGATGACATTTCCGGAAACTTCGCCGAGGTGCAAATTCCTAAAGAGCTCCTATTGGACCCGAATCGCATCAATCTTATTACGGCAGATTTGGAAACCATTTCCAGTATGGCCCAAACATTTTTTGAAACTTTTGGGCACCCCGCAAGTTCACCTTGGACACAAATCGTGTTCGACGATCTGCCGATCTACGATACGCCCAACCTTGTTAAAGCATTAAAGCGATTACGTGATGCAACGATTGCAGAAGAAGGACTCAGGGCACGGCTTGTTGAAATTGGAATTGTTGATGCGGTTGACATAGAACGCATACCAGCCTTAGCACTTGAGCTTAGCGCTGCACCGGATGCTACAGCGATGATGTCGATATTAGATCTTGACCTTAAAGATCTCGCCCTGGCTATAGAAGTGCAAGCGGAGATTATTGAAGTTGAGAGGGAATTATCTGAGCTTGGCGATATACGCAACCAAGCGATAAATCGGCTTGAAATTGCCAATAAGATGATGGATTCAGATTTAGGAAGTAGGTATTCTGATAGTTTGCCTAGCGCTGTGTATCAGGAAATAGATCTTGAAATTGAAAATATCGATAAAGCGATTGACGTGGTACAAAATATTTTGACTCCACTAGCTATTCTTGGGGTGTCAAAAAACAATGATGTATCCGACCTGCCAGCTGCCAATTTGGTAGCTTATAAGTTGTCAACTACGCAGACTAAACATCACAAATGGATCGTTGGTATATCAGAAACATCTGAAAAGGTGATTTTTGATATAGAGGATAAGTGGCGAGCATTAGAAAAGGCAGAGACTTATTGGAGGAAAAAGGTCAACGGCTATAGCAGGGTCGCAAATAAATTAAAAGTTCGGCTTCATGGCTACCAATCAGATTGTGTGCCGACATTCGCTGAGATCAAGGAAATAAGGAATACGCTAGGTAAAGTCGGGCTCGGAAAGTTCATCGCAAAACTAACAGGTGCGTTAGATAAAGCCATAGCACTTTGTGATCGTATCGGAATTTCCACTGAGCTTAAAGAAATTGACGAACTGTCCAAGCATATTCATTCCATAGGCGAATTTGAAGCAAATAAAGGCTTAAGTGAAGCCTTCGGAGCCGAATGGGAAGGCATTTCGATGCCGATTGAGGACATATACGAAGCTTTATGGGAGCGAGCTTATATCAGGCAGAGCGTGCAACAAATGCCTGGTGGGAAGTGGGCAGCGGATCTTGTGTTCACGCTTCCACACACAAAAATTGGGTCCTTGAACTCACATAGGGAGGCTTTCAAAAATTTCGTTGATACAAGTGACGTCATTACAAATAAATTTAGTGAGATCGGCATAAATGATTTTTTATCAAAATGCAAAGATGAGGTCACTGAATTTAGAAAATTCTTGGAGATTGATGAAAGTAGACAGCTTTCGAGCATTAGTTTTTCTATCAAAAAAATATCCTTGACTTATGAACTGCGGAAGCGCAATGAAACACTTCGCGCTTCTTTGTCATCACATGCAACGGCCGAGCATGCAACTTTGCTCGCAAAGGATCAAGTGACAGTTGAAATGACCCGTCTGGCTATACGATGGGTAGACCACATACGTAACTTAAATGCCACGCCGAATGTGAAAGCATTGCTGTTATCAGAGCGAGTTGCTGAAATTCGAGAAATAATTGGCCAATCTAGCAAGGCATTGCTTGATATCGAAGCCAGTCGAAAAAGTGCGAAAGACTCGCTTGAAATTTTCGGAGCCGGTTCGGTTACTGATATCGATTCAACAGATTTGTTGCCGCTATTAAACGATTTATGCAAGCATGAATCTGAGCTTTCGGATTTTGTGGCTTTGAAGAAACGTCGAAAAGTCCTTGACGCAATTGGGATTGCCGAGTTTCTGGCGACATGCGATTTACAGAAAATTGAACCGGCTCGTGTGCCTGGTATTTTTGGTGCCATTGTTGCTGAAGCGAGGGCGGGCGTGGTTAGGCGAGTGACTGAGCTAGCCTCAAGTAACGGGGCCTCACTAGATGCGGGAAGACGATCATTTGTTGATCGCGATATTGAAAAAATTAGGAAAGACCGAGAGTCAATCCGCGCGCGTCTGCTAAAGCATGTGCCTCCAACCGGCAGCAATTCAGGGCCACGTAAGAACTGGACTGAGTTCAGGCTTCTCGAAAATGAATTCCCAAAAAGCAAGCGATTTGTTCCGGTTCGCCAGCTTTTGGCGAGGGCCGGTAAGGCCCTGCAAACTCTCAAGCCGTGCTTCATGATGTCGCCACTTTCACTCGCCAAATTTGTGGCTCCAAAAAATATTGAGTTTGATTTGCTTGTGATTGATGAAGCTTCCCAAATGCGACCTGAAGACGCGATCGGAGGCATGCTGCGTGCAAAGCAGATCGTTGTGGTTGGTGATGCTAAGCAACTCCCTCCCACTGATTTCTTCAATCGTTTGGAAAGTCAATCAACCGACCTCGGATTTTCTGAGGATGAGGACGATGACATTGACGCGGAATCTATTCTAGAAGCGTGCGAGACAACGTTTAAAAAACGACGCCGCTTGGGGTGGCACTATCGTAGCCGATGCGAAAGCTTGATTGCATTTTCGAACAACGCGTTTTACGATGATGCCTTAATTACTTTTCCAATGGCAAAGCCTGGGTCATTTTCCGTTGAACTAGTGAGGGTCAACGGCGTTTATCGGGCCAGTAGAAATCCTGCGGAAGCATCAAAAGTTGCGGAGGAAGCCATAACTTTTATGCGTCACTTTGCAAATTTCACTATTGACGAGCTACCAACGCTTGGGATAGTTGCTGTTAACACTAATCAACGCGAATTTATTCAAGAAGAGTTGCAGCGGCTATGGACAGATGATGAACTTGTGGAACTTTATCTTGAAAAAGCCAAAACAAAAGGCGAAGAGTTTTTTGTTAAAAATTTAGAAAATGTTCAGGGGGATGAGCGAGACCACATATTCATATCTATGACATACGGTCGGAAGCATGGTGAAACCATTGTCAGTCAATCTTTCGGTCCAATTAATCGGAAGCAGGGACACCGGCGACTGAATGTGCTCTTTACGCGAGCGAGAGTACGAATTGGGCTATTTGCCTCTTTTGGTTCATCCGATGTCCGCCCGACGGAGCTAAGCTCGGAAGGTGTTCATATTTTGAAGCGCTATCTTGAATATGCCGAAACGAAAGGGCGCGCATTCGTTAGAAGTATCGGCGGGCAGGCAGACAGCGACTTCGAGCTTGCTGTTGCACATCGCCTAAGGATGAGGGGGTATGAAGTTGACCTACAGGTGGGTGTTTCCGGTTTCAGAATTGACTTAGGAGTTAGAAATCCTGACAGAAAGGACGACTTTTTGGCCGGCGTCGAATGTGATGGCGCAACTTATCACTCTAGTAAGAGCGCTCGTGATCGCGATCGACTTCGCGAGGAGGTGTTAAAAAGTCTTGGATGGAACATTGTCCGTGTTTGGTCGACCGACTGGTTCGACAATCCAAGTCTTGAAACTGAGAAACTTATTCGAAAATTAGAAGCTATCCGCCACCTCCCGGTTCGAGAGTCGCTAAATTATCCTGTACTTTTCAGTTTGGATACTCAAGACGAGTCGACTCAACTAGCCCCCGAGCTTCATAACATTGTTAGCGATAGTTCAGATCAAAAACTCTGGTCCACGGATGAAGCCGAGAGTATTCCTGACAATGCAGTTAATACAGAAACGCATTCAGATAATGGCCCTTTAACAGAGTCAGAGGCCATAGCTGCACTGGAGGCATTTCGAGACTCAGTGATTAAAGAGTCAATTCGTGACTGGGTTCCGCAGCGATCAATCTTGCGGCCCGCAATGATTGAATCGTTCATAACCCAACGTATAACTGACTCAAATGAATGGTTCAGTCTCATTCCACAATACCTTCGAACCGGTACAAATCCTGAAGAAAAACTGAAATTTTTGGATGCGATATGTGCGTTGGTTGAAAGGATTGATGATTCTATTAATCGGTCAGTTGCTGTGGGTCAAAAAGACCCCGCCAAAGAGCAAGTATCAGAAAATAAA
>Ga0214919_10012925_pt1 | contig 10184 bp, 8 predicted proteins | sample LL1503_MetaG_FD_177994 | JGI IMG/M metagenome (GOLD analysis project Ga0214919, IMG submission 177994) | Freshwater microbial communities from Lake Lanier, Atlanta, Georgia, United States - LL-1503 | ecosystem: Environmental > Aquatic > Freshwater > Lake | place: USA: Georgia | collected 2015-03-15 | reverse complement strand
TGGCAATCGCGCCTGAGCCGGTCGGTGGATCAGCCATCGCCGTGGTTGCCGGGAGATGTCTGGCGGGTGATCGGTCTCGGTCTGACCGGTTATTACGCCGCCAGTTTTCTGGACTTCCTTGGTCTGCAATATATTTCGGCCGCTCTCGAGCGCGTCATTCTGTATCTCAATCCGACCCTGGTGTTACTGCTCTCGGTGGCCTTCCTGGGTAAGCGTCCAGGCCCACGTGAATTGGTCGCGCTCGCAGTGGCGTATGCGGGGGTGCTGGTGGTTTTCGGCCACGACCTTGTGACCGCTCCGCTTGCGCGCGGTGCTGGCGGTATCGATTCGGTCGTCATTGGCGCTGGCCTGGTCGTCGCCAGCGCGTTTTCGTACGCAATTTATCTGGTCGCTGGCGGGCAACTCGTCGCCCGCGTCGGTTCGCTTCGCCTGACCGCCTGGGCCAGTATCGTTGCGTCGATGGCCTGTATTGGCCAGGCCCTCTGGATCAGCCCGCAGAGCTTGTTGTCGCAACCCGCGCCGGTTTACTGGCTCTCGCTTCTGAATGGAATTGCCTGTACCGTGCTTCCAGTTTTTTTGGTCATGATGTCCATTGAGAGACTGGGCTCGCCAGTCGCGTCTCAGGTTGGCATGATCGGACCCGTGTCGACCATCGTGATGGCGGCACTGATCCTGGATGAGCCGATTGGTGTTGCACAATTGGCGGGGACAGCAGTGGTCCTGAGCGCGGTCTGGATGTTGAGCCGTCAGCGCTGAGTTGGTGGCGTTCAGTCGGGAGCGTTGAGGGGTTCGTTTGAATCGTCGGTGCCCAAACGGGATGCAAGGAGCATGGAAATGGACTTAGGAATTCAGGGGCGCTGGGCCCTCGTCTGCGGCGCCAGCAAGGGTCTGGGCTTGGGGTGCGCGCAGGCGCTCGCCGAGGCTGGGGTCAATATCGTCTTAAACGCGCGCAGTGCAGAACCCCTTGCGCACGCTGCTGGGGCGATTCGCGCTGCGACCGGCGTGCAGGTGATTGAAGTTGCAGCCGATGTCACGACCGAAACCGGACGGTCTCAGGTGCTGGCGGCGCACCCGGTGCTGGATATTCTGGTGACCAATGCGGGTGGACCACCGGCCGGAGATTTTCGCCGGTTTGATCGGGACGACTGGATTCGGGCACTGGATGCCAACATGCTGACGCCGATCGAACTGATCCGCGCCACCATCGATGCGATGGCCGAGCGCGGCTGGGGCCGGATCGTCAACATTACATCCAGCTCGGTCAAGTCGCCGATTCCCGCGCTGGGATTGTCCAATGGCGCTCGCTCCGGGTTGACGGGATTTGTTGCCGGACTTGCCCGGCAGGTTGCTCGCCAGGGCGTGACCATCAACAATCTGCTCCCGGGGGCCTTTGATACCGATCGTCTTCGATCCAACATCGAATCGGCGGCACGCCAGAGCAATACGAGCGTCGATGCTGCGCGGGCCCAACGAATTGCGTCGGTTCCGGCGGGTCGGTTTGGTCAGGCGGACGAATTCGGCAAGCTTTGCGCCTTCGTCTGCAGCAATCACGCCAGTTATCTGACGGGACAGAATTTGTTGATCGATGGCGGGGCTTTCCCCGGCACTTTTTGAATGATTGACTATTTTAAGGAGAAAAATATGGTCCGCGCTGTTCGTCTTGACCGCCTCGGTGGTCCTGAAGTGCTCCAACTGGTCGACGTGGAACTTGGGAAACCGGGTCCGGGGGAGGTGCTCGTGCGCCACCATGCGGTTGGTCTGAATTACATCGACGTCTATGGTCGTATCGGGCTGTATGCACTCAATCTGCCCTCGGGCTTGGGCCTTGAAGCCGCCGGGGTGGTTGAGGCCATTGGCCCCGGGGTCAGCCATGTGGCGGTGGGCGATCGGGTGGCCTACGCCGGAGGTCCGGTCGGTGCCTATTCCGAGGCCCGGATCATGCCGGCCAAGCCGTTGGTTAAACTGCCCGACTCAATTTCCTTTGAGACCGGCGCCGCCATGATGCTCAAGGGGATGACGGTCCAGTACCTGCTGCGCCGCACCTTTGCAGTCAAGCCCGGTCAGACAATCCTGTTTCATGCGGCCGCGGGTGGGGTGGGCTTGATCGCGATGCAGTGGGCTCGCAAACTGGGTGTCACGGTGATCGGTACCGTTGGATCCGACGAAAAGGCGGAACTGGCCAAAGCGCATGGTTGCGATCATACGATCGTCTACAGCCGGGAGAATTTTGTCGAGCGCACCAAAGAACTCACCAATGGGCGCGGGGTTGACGTGGTTTACGATTCGATTGGCAAAGATACCTTCGATGGATCACTCGACTGCCTGGTGAAATTCGGCACCATGGTGAGCTTTGGCAATGCATCCGGCCCGGTTCCACCGATGCCCTTGACCAAGCTCAAGGGGCACCTGTTCCTGACCCGTCCTTCGTTGATGCCCTACACCGACACCCGCGAAGAACTCGATGCGACGGCCGGCGAGCTGTTTGAGCGGGTCAGTGCCGGCGATGTGCAGATCCGGATCGATCAGCGCTTACCGCTTGCCGAGATCCAACAGGCACACACCGATCTGGAGTCACGGCGCACGACCGGTTGCACGGTGTTGCAGCCCTGATTGCGCGTTCACACGCCCGACTCGTCCCCGTCGTCTGCTGACTCAGATCCGATGCGGGTTGCGGCAGATGCGGGGACCATGAATCCCGGGTCTGAATTCGGGGCCACGGATGCTCGACGCTTCGCATCTGTTGAGCGATTGCTGGGAGCCCCCGCCCTGCGGCGCTTGCGGAGTGCGCATGTCGTGGTCGTGGGCTTGGGCGGGGTCGGGTCCTGGGCCTCAGAAGCGCTTGCACGCAGCGGGATCGGGCGCCTGACCCTGGTCGACCTCGACCATGTTGCGCAGTCCAATCTGAACCGCCAGCTGCAGGCCACCCTCGACACGATTGGGGCTGCCAAGGTGGCGGCGATGCGGGAGCGGATTCTGGCGATTGTTCCGGATTGTGCCGTTGACACTCTGGAGGCTTTTGTCACTCCGGAGGGGGTGGCAGAACTCCTGCCAGAAAGCGCAAACGTCGTGATCGACGCCATCGATGCGCCCCGAGCCAAAGCGGCCATGATTCGTTGGGCAGCGGATTCGGGCTGTGCCATGGTTGTTTGCGGCGCGGCGGGTGGGCGGAGGGACCCGCTGGCGCTACGCCGGGTCGATCTTGCGGATGCCCGCGGGGACCGTCTTCTCGCTGCCGTGCGCAGCCGCTTGCGGCGGGATTACGGTTTTCCGCCACCTGGTCAGCCGTTCGGCGTGATTGCGATTCAGGCCGAGCAACTCAATGTCCAGGTCAATCCCATTGACGTCGGCCAGGGAGCACCGCTCGCCTGCGCAGGCTATGGCTCCATCGTGACAGTGACCGCGTCGATGGGATTTGCAGCCGCCGCTGCAGCGATCGATCTGCTTCTTCAGTGATGATATGAGGTGACTCGTTCGACCTCTGTGCGTGCGCCCAGGAACACAGCGACCCGCTGGTGCAGGCTCGTGGGTTCGATGTCGAGGATCGCGCGATGACCGTCAGTCGCCATGCCTCCCGCTTGTTCGATGAGAAAGCTCATCGGGTTGGCTTCATAGAGCAGTCGCAGTTTGCCGGGTTTGCCGGGTTCTCGGGCATCCCGGGGGTACATGAATACGCCGCCACGCACCAGGATTCGGTGTACATCGGCCACCATCGAGGCAATCCAGCGGGTATTGAAATCCTTGCCGCGCGGACCGCTGGCGCCCGCGAGTAGTTCATCGACATAACGCTTTACCGGGGCTTCCCAGTGCCGGGCGTTGGAGGCGTTGATCGCATATTCCCGGGTGTCGGCTGGAACTTTCATGTCGGCCTCGGTCAACCACCAGGTGCCGGTTTCGCGCTCAAGCGTAAATGCCGTGACGCCGTCTCCGACGCTGAGAACGAGCATCGTCGACGGCCCATAGACTACATAGCCTGCTGCAACCTGGCGGCGCCCGCACTGGAGAAAATCCTGCTCAGTCGCGGCCCGATGTGCATGCTCGGGCATATGCAGGATCGAAAAAATCGTTCCGATCGAAACGTTGACATCGATGTTGCTGGATCCATCGAGCGGATCAAATAACAACAGGTATTCGCCCTTCGGAAAATGATCTGGAATGAAGTAGGGATGGTCCATTTCTTCAGAGGCCATGGCCGCCAGACTCCCGCCCCACGCGTTCGCTTCGAGGAGCGCTTCGTTGGCGATGATGTCGAGTTTTTTCTGGGATTCGCCCTGGACATTTTCCGAACCGGCCTCGCCCAGCACGTCAGCCAGCGCGCCACGTCCAACGGACTGGCTGATCTGGATACAGGTCTGGGCAACCGTTTCCAATAGCTGCCGTAGCGACGGGGGCACCAGCGCTTTTCTGCGGTGGGTTTCAAGCAGATGGCGGGTCAGCGAGATGCGATTCATGCAGGGATCTCCATAGATGCTTCGGCCAGAGCCTTGCGTACGATCTCAAGGACATCGGGCGATCTTGCCCGATTCAGTACAGTTTGCAGGGCCTGCTGCATCAGGAGCTGGCGATCGGGGGTGAACTTGCGCCAGCGATCCAGTGCCCGGGCGAGACGGGCTGCGATTTGAGGGTTGACCGAATCCAGCGCCAGCACTTGCTCAATCCAGAACTGATAGCCAGCGCCATCGGCTCGGTGAAACTCTGCCAGATTGCCATGACAGAAACTTCCAATCAATGCTCGGACGCGATTGGGGTTGCGTGCTGAAAAGGACGGGTGCTCCATCAGCGTACGGACCCGTTCCAGAACCGCAATGTCTCCGGTCTGGTGATGCAGTGTCGCTTGATGGGTGAACCATTTGTCCATGGCCAGCGGCTCGTCAGACATCAGGTTTGCAAACGCTTCGATCGCGGGTTCGCGGGCCGCAGCCGGCGCCTGACCAAGCGCCTGCAGTGCGCCGAGACGGTCGGTCATGTTGTCTGCATGCAAGACCTGATCACTCGCTTGGGCCATCGCGTGACAGTCTCCTGCCATCACCCGCATGCTCAGGGCCAGATTGCGCAATGTTCGGCGGCTGGCGGAGACCGGGTCCGGCTGATAAGGCCCCGCCGGGGCTAATTCATGCCAGGTTTTGTGCCATTCGGCGCTGGCGTGCTGGGCCAGGTGCAGATGAACCCGATCTCGGGCGTGGCGCAGCGCAACAGGATCGACCATGCCGAGTTGCTCGGCAACATACCCCTCCGAGGGCAAGGTGAGCATTTGGGCTTTGAAATCCGCCGTCAGGTCGGGATCGCTCAGGATGCCGCCGAGTGCAGTTGCGAGCTCGGCCAGCGGACCCTTGCTCACGGAGGTTCCGGTCCCAGGCGTTGACTCGATCAGGCCGATAATGGCGGCGACGGCTAGCCGCTGCGCGGCTTCCCAGCGATTGAATGGATCGCTGTCGAACGCGATCAAGTGGACCAGATCCTGCGTGCGGTATGGATACTCGAGAATGACGGGCGCTGAAAATCCACGACCGAGGGAAGGAACGGGTTCTGCGTCGATGTCTTCGAAGGTGACTTGCTGCTCGGCTTGCTTCAGTTCAATCAGTTGAGTTCCGATCAGATCGCGGCCATCGGGCCCAAGCAACCCGATTGCAATCGGAATATGCAGCGGTCGGCCCGCGGGCCCCGCTTCTTGGCCGGAAATTCCCGGCAGCCACTGAGCCAGTTGCAAGGTGTAGCGTTTGGTCTGGGCATCCCATTGGCCGCTGGCAATGACGCGGGGAGTGCCCGCGGTTTCGTACCAACGCTCGAACTGCTTCAAGTCTCGGCCGTTGGCATCGGCGATCGCAGCGACGAAGTCGTCGCACGAAACAGCATGACCATCATGGCGGGAAAAATAGAGGTCCATGCCACGCCGGAAACCGGCTTGTCCGACCAGGGTTTGCAGCATCCGGATGACTTCGGCGCCTTTTTCGTAGACCGTGACTGTGTAGAAGTTATTGATTTCCTGATAACTATCCGGGCGGATGGGGTGAGCCATCGGTCCCGCATCCTCTGCGAACTGCTGGCTGCGCAGGAAACGCACATTCTCGATCCGTTGTACCGCGCGCGCACTGGCCGCCATCGCTTCAGAATGGGCGGACTCTGCCAGCAGATCAGCTGAAAATTCCTGATCACGAAAGACGGTGAGCCCTTCCTTGAGGGTCAACTGAAACCAGTCGCGGCAGGTGACTCGGTTTCCGGTCCAGTTATGGAAATATTCATGACCGACAACCGACGTGATGTTGAAGTAATCATCGTCGGTGGCGATACGGGGATTGGCAAAAACGTACCGCGTGTTGAACAGGTTGAGGCCCTTGTTCTCCATGGCGCCCATATTGAAGTCGCCCACGGCGACGATCATGTATCGATCGAGATCGAGTTCCAGACCGAAACGCGCCTCGTCCCACCGAATCGCTTGCTGCAGTGACTTCATGGCGTGAGCGGTTTTATCCAGGTTGCCCGGTTCAACCCAGACCTGGAGCAGCGCCTGGCGCCCCGACTGGCAGCGCCATTGTTCTTCATGAACCACGAGTCTGCCCGCCACCAGGGCGAACAGATAACTGGGCTTGGGGAATGGGTCTTCCCATCGAACCCAGTGTCGCGTGCCGTCTGGATCAACGCCTTGATCGGTCAGGTTGCCGTTCGAGAGCAGCACGGGAAACTGCGTCCGGTCGGCGCGCAAGGTGACCCGATAACGCGCCATGACGTCCGGGCGGTCCGGAAAGAAGGTGATTCGCCGGAATCCCTCGGCCTCACACTGCGTATAGAGCGATTGGCCCGACAAATACAGTCCGCTCAGGGCCGTATTCTGATCAGGGGCAATTTCAACCACGGTCCTGAGCTGGAAATGGCTCGCCGATGACGATGCGCTGTGCTTGGCCAAGGTTGCCGCGGTGACGACAAGTGCACCATCTTCAGCAATCTCCCATTCCGCCGCAGACAGGGGGTGCCCGTCGACATCGATCTGAAGGAGTCTTGGCCCATCACCGGAGAACCGAAGGGCGGACTCCGGAGGCCCCAGCCGGGTTACCACCATGGAGGCCTCGATTCGGGTCGCCGTCGGGTCGAGATGGCAATCGAGGTCGATCGAATCGACCGTGTAGGCGGGCGGGGCGTAGTCGGCCCGACGGATCGTGACGGGGAGGTCTGTTCTCATGAAGGATGGATCATTTTGGAATGCGAGGTTGCCACCAGTTCGGTTGCGCAGAAGCATAGCGCCCGCTTTGTTGCAACCGGTTTGCGAGCTCAAGCGCGGCAAGGCCGGGGGGTGAGGCGACTAACCAGATCCGGTTAGCCACAATGGCACGCACTGGGCTCAGCCCATCGGATTGGAGTTGCAGTCGTGCGCTGTCAGGGTCTGCCGGTGTTTTGAGCTCGACCAGAACGCCGCCTGGCAATGCGCGCGGGGTGCCGTTGAGCGAAGGATTGTCAAAAAACAGGGGGGAACGCAGCGCTTGTCCGGGGCTGGCAAGGTCTTTGGAGCGCACCGTTGCACCAGCCGCGGCTGGCCTCGATCCGGCGGATCCGGAACCCTGACCGGCGATGGCCGCCCCTGCTTGCGCGGGGCCGAGGCTCGTTGGCGAGGGAAACTCGGCCTCACGCGCAGGATCCATCCAAAGCCCACGCGTTTGCTTGCCATCGTGCCACGACGCGCTGGGCGATATCAGGCCCTTGGAGGCGTCGTTGGATCCGGGGGGATTGGCGTTGACCAGTTGCGCACCGCAGGACAGGTGGACACTGAAGAGGCAGGCGCAAAATCCAATCGAGCGGCGCCAGGCGAATGAGGGCGTCTTCACATTGGTCTCTTCATTTGCCATACAGGGTAAGCGACCAGCTGGTCAGGTTGCCCACATCACGCGGGCCGCGATCCGAGACTTCAAGCGTCCAGGACCCCAGTGCCTGGGCGCCGACCAGGGATTCACCGAGATGGCGCATGCTGCCAAAGCGCCAATCGCTGTATCCGACCCGGCAAGGGTTACTGGCATCCGGGACATTGATACCGCAGGCGCGCTCATTCGCGAGTTCACTGACCAGATTGTTCGGGCTACTCAACCGAATCCGAAGGTCGCCCGCATAGGGGTGGTTGGAGGTGAAATGGACTTCCACGAACTCGAGATTCGAGATGCTGCAGTTGGGCGTGGCCATGACATCGGTGACCGGAATACCCGGCACGCTAAAGCTCACACTGTCGGGTATTGGGATGTCTGGGGACCTCACATAGGGTCCGCAGACCTTCTGTTCCGCGCTGCCGCCGACCGTCGTCCAGCTTTTCGCCGCGCGAACCGCAGCGTCCGCGTCCGCGACGCCGAACCCGTATCGATGATTGAAGCGAACGCCGGCGGTCGTTATCCAGCCGGGATCGCTGGGGTGATTGAGTCGAGCCGTCGTCGCCAGAATGCGCTGGGTATCGCGCCAGCTCAGGTTCGGGTTAACGGCCAGCATCAGCGCGGCGATGCCCGCAACCATCGGCGCACTGGCTGATGTGCCGGCAAAATCGCTGCGGTAGTTGCTCAAAATCGCGGTGGTTGTGATGCCCTCACTGCGGCCCTGACCGGGGGCGCAAACCAGCAGGTTGGCACCTCGTTCGGCATAGCTGGGGGCGATTCCACGATCGTCGACTGAACAGACTGTCACTACGCCACGTTTGTTTGCATAGCCGTCGAGATTGGAATCGTCCGCAATCGTTGCAGCCACCTGGCCGGTCGAGCTTCGAATGTCAATTTTCCCGCCATTACCGCCAGGGAACACGAAGATTGCACCTCGGCCAGAACGGGCACTTCGCAGACCTTCGTCAATCGCCTGCTCCCAGATTCTGGGCGCAGGCTCCGGGCGGCCTTCGTCCGGTGAGCCCCAGCTGTTGTGCCAGATCTGGTTGTTTTTACCCCGCGTCATCGCGTCCGCCAACGAGGCATCGTCGTTCGCAGAGAGGGCGTTAAAAGCGATCAGCGACGCCTGTGGGGCGACTCCGGCTCCACCAATCGCATTGCCATCACGGGCAAGTGCAACTCCGGCAACCGAGGTGCCATGCGTGTCCTGATTCGTGCAGGGTAACGGCCAGACCGAGTTGGACACGAGATAGTTGTAGCTTTCATTGGCGATGACATTGGGGACAAGGTCGGCATGGGTGATATCGATGCCGTTGTCGGTCACGGCGATCCGGACACCGGCCCCCCGGGTCGTTGGCCAGGCAAGGGTGGCACGCAGATCCTCGCCGGGGGTTCCGTTGCTCTGGCCGGTGTTCAGGAGATGCCATTGCTGCCCCAGCAGGGGATCCAGTCCAAGCGACTGGGCTGCGGGCGTGATGCTGAAACCGAGGAGGCAGCCGGCCGCCGTGCGCACGACGCCATTCGCGTCCGGCTGCCCGATACCGCTCTGTGGATCGGGTGGGGTGCCGCCGCCAGCGTTGCTGCCCGCACTCGTACCGCCACCGCCGCAACCTGCGCACAGGAGTGCGAGGGTCAAGGCGAGCGCGCCAATCCGCCGAGTGGATGCATTCATGAAGGGATCCAAAACCAGGAACACTATTTTGATCCTTACCCTACCGCCGATGGTGACGAATGAACGTTAATTTCACTTTCCAGAGCAGGCATGTCGGATGCTGAGCATTGCGGGCCCGACCTTTGGGTGGCTCGTTCCAAGCCCCGTTCCAAACCCATCACGCCTTCTCTCCGTGGAGTCATTCTATGAACCTGCTGCTTCGCCGCGACCCCTACACACTCCTCGATGATATGTTCGAAGCGTTTTCCAACCGAGCGATGCTGAGCTCCCCGGCGCGCGTCGCTGATGGCGCCGCACTCACCCGGGCACGCCTGGACGTTCTCGAGCGCGGTGACGTCTATGAGATCAAAGTCGATATGCCGGGTGTCAAGAAAGGTGATATCCAGATCGATTTGAACGATAACCATGTCTCGATTTCTGCGGTCTCCAAGCTCGAGCGGGAAGTCAAAGATGACGAGCGGGCCATCTATACCGAGCGCCAGAGCGCCCACTACGCCCGAAGTTTCGATTTGCCGCAACCCGTTGTCGAAGACAAGGCCGATGCCATCTTCGAGGACGGCGTCCTGACTCTGAAGCTTCCGAAGAAGAAAGCGCAGCAGGGAAAGAGGCTGGCCATCCGTTAAATCGTTCGCGGGAGGTTTCGATGGGGGCCAGTTAGAGTCCCAATCTGG
>Ga0214919_10012924_pt1 | contig 10184 bp, 6 predicted proteins | sample LL1503_MetaG_FD_177994 | JGI IMG/M metagenome (GOLD analysis project Ga0214919, IMG submission 177994) | Freshwater microbial communities from Lake Lanier, Atlanta, Georgia, United States - LL-1503 | ecosystem: Environmental > Aquatic > Freshwater > Lake | place: USA: Georgia | collected 2015-03-15 | reverse complement strand
CCTGCCCCTGCACCTGCACCTGTACCTGCACCTGCACCTGCACCTGCACCTGCACCTGCACCTGCACCTGTTCGAGTACCCGCACCTGCTCCTGCTCCGGCACCATCCTTTGTACCTGCGCCAGCACCAAGTCCAAGTGTATCACCCATGTCAATCCCGGCACCAGCACCAGCACCAGCACCGATACAGGCTCCGGCAATACCCGTCAACGCATCGTCCGTTTGTGATATGAGATCGTGTTCGACTTCACTACCGGCTTCCGCATTTACACCCACACCTTCGGCAAAATAAATAACTCGTTGCATTATATCGAAAAATTTCCAAATAAAAATTATAATGGACATTTTTTATTATAGTAATTACTGTAAACATTCACAAAATGTTTTGCAATTTTTAGTTCGAGGTAATTTAACCGATAAAGTCAGTTTTATATGCATCGATAAACGATTTTACGACAAGAAAACCAATCAAACTAAAATCGCCATGGAAAATGGTGTTACTACCATCTTACCGCCCAATATTCATAGTGTTCCCGCTCTCCTCTTGGTTAACCAAAATTATCAACTAGTTTTAGGAGATAATATCATAAAACATTACGAACCCATTGTCCGAAAAAACATTATGAAAGCCAATTTACAAAACGGAGAACCCATGGGCGTACCAATTCATAGTATCAGCGGTTCAGGGGGATCTAACATCGTGTCTGAACAATATACTTCGTATAACATGACGCCGGATGAGCTGAGTGGCCGCGGAACGGGCGGAAATCGTCAAATGTACAATTATGTCCCGGTCGATGCGTTTGAGGAACAACATATTCAGACACCACCTGATACATGGAAACCCGATAAATTGTCGGGAAGTGTTACCATCGATCACCTTCAGAAACAGCGCAACAGTGAAATTCAACAGTCGCCGCTGTTTATTCCGACCCTGTAAACAATATAAATAATTGATTCCATTATTATTTATATTGATATTGATAAGATTCCGATGGATAATCCCGCCTTCACCGTTGTCGATAATTCATTGATCTACTGTTGGAATCCTACCTCCATTGTCTCAGATTATAATAGTTACATAATTTCACTGTTGGAGCGATTCATTAAAAACACCGGCTCGCGAAGCAAGGCGTTCAACATCAATTTTGTGATGTGGGGACGCGAATTCAGTGAGGATTTCAACAATAAAAATCCCACGATTCGAATCGAATGCAACTACGAGCATACCCTGGTTTTACCGGGTGGTCGAGATATGGGGGATGCTGTCCCAGGGAAAATATACGATGAATACGGAAAACGCATGGATTATATGGTGAGGTTAGTGAATCGCGCCAGCTTAGCCAAATGCGATCTAATTATTGACTATAGTTTTCAAAATGTAGCCAACATTCAATTAAGTGGTGATTTCAAAGACATTGACAACAAAATAACATGGATTTACCCGTCCCTCTACGAAGAACACGAACTGTGCAAAAAGACGCAACATCGTGTTACCGATTGCCTCACTACCTTTTTTGATATTAACCAGCCGCGGCGCAAGAAACTAGTGGATGAATTCAAAAATTTATGGACCAAAGAAATCAACTACCACAATGTCCACAACTGTTTTTCCAAACATGACTTACAGAGGTTATATTTACAAACGAAAGTCTTGGTCAATATACATCAGACCGACCATCATCATACTTTGGAGGAGTTGCGTGTTCTCCCTGCCCTACAATGTGGGGTCCTAGTGATTTGTGAAAAATGCCCCATCAACGCTAACCGGTATTTCAATGTAGTCTACGATGATTACATCATCTGGGCAGAATATGGCGACATCGTTCAAAAAACTGTAGAGGTTCTCGACAACTACGAAAAATACTTTCATGATATTTTTCTCACTCCGAAACGGGTAAATTTGTACGAGTTGGACGCACAAAACTACCAAAAAATAGAAGGGGCTTTAAGCAAATTTACCCACACACATGGAGTGCATTAAACGATTCTGGAAATATAACAAGAAATGCCCAGCACAAACAATGAACATGTAGTAGTATAATTTCCAGTCATTCTTCTTAGCGGAAAGTGCCGTCATAATGAACAGAATGATTGCCAAGATAAAAAAGATGTAGAAGTAAACAGAGAGGAAGTAAAACCACACACAGTAAGATTTGTCAATAGGGCCGAAAAGAGAATCAAAGAGGGATCCCGCCATGATTATATACATAACTAAAGATTTTTATTTGTTCGTTGTTTTAGCATTCTCGGATGAATTGATTTTTATCGGTTTGTAAAAATCAATAGATGTAAAAAAAGAATGTAAAAATTATATCTAAATAATATAAATAATTGTATTATGGAAGAATCCGCAGTATGGTCTATAATCGATTCTTATTTTAAAAATAATCCGAACTGTTTGGTAAGTCATCATTTGGATTCTTATAATGATTTTTTCAAAAACGGTATTTTTCAAATATTCCGAGAACGCGGACCCATCGAATTGTCGTCAAATTTCGACGAAAGTACCGGCGAATTTAAAAACAAATGTATTCTTCATTTGGGCGGAAAAGACGGCAAGCGCATTTATTTCGGTAAACCGGTCATTTACGACGACAACAATTCGCATTACATGTTTCCCAACGAGGCCAGATTGCGCAACATGACCTACGGTATGACCATTCATTACGATATTGAGGTCGAGTATGTGAATACTCTCTCCCCAGGGGAGAAGCCCACCATTGTCGGCGAAGAAATCATCGAAAAACACGGCGGATTATCTTACAAGGAGTATGAAGAAAAGGAATCCGATTATACCCACGAAATCGAACGCCCCTTTCGCAATGTGAAAGACATTGCTGACGACGATGTCGCCGAATTGCATGATGGTCAAGATGGCGGTGCTCGTAAAAAACAGGAGGGGACGCAAAAGAAGGAGGACAAGCGTAAAAAGGTGACGCGCTCTAAACGAACAATCAAACCTTTTCAAATGACGCCGGGAATTGCCGCGGCACTCCGCGAGGCAACCGAAAAATCGATGATTTCGCCAAACACTCAGAGCCGTACCCAAATGTTGTCCAACATCTATCTGGGTAAATTTCCCATCATGTTGCAATCCGAATTTTGCGTGTTGCACGGTCTTACTCCGGAAATTCGTCATACCATGGGCGAGTGTCGTAGTGATGTGGGCGGATATTTCATTATTCAAGGTTTAGAGAAAACCGTCATCGCCCAAGAAAAATTCGCCGACAACATGTTGTGGGTGCGCAAAGGCAAAGACACGGTCGATGACGACGGGGAGGTGATATCTGCCACAGAATATTTGTATTCGGCCGATATTCGCTCCGTCTCCGAAAATGTCTCCAAGCCCATTCGCAATTTGTCGGTGCAAATCTTGGCCGATTCTGAAACCTCGAAGAAAAACATTGTCGTGAATGTTCCGAATGTGCGCAAACCGGTGCCTCTCTTTATTTTGTTTCGCGCACTGGGCATTCTCTCCGACAAGGATATCATTCAAATGTGTCTGTTAGACATGAACAAATACGAGCACATGTTAGATTTGTTTGCCCCTTCAGTCCACGACGCGGGTGCTATAATGACGCAGTCCGCGGCCCTCAAGTATATCGCCTCTTTGACCAAAGGAAAACGCAAAGAAAATGCCATGGAAATCTTGTCTGATTATTTTTTACCGCACATTGGTGAGGTGAATTTCAGCGAAAAGGCCTATTATTTGGGCCACATGGTATTTAAATTGTTGTCGGTGTATACGGGCTTGGAACCGCCCACGGATCGTGATAATTTCAAGTATAAACGCTTGGAGTTGGTGGGTTCTCTCATGTACGATTTGTTCCGCGAATATTATAATTTACAGTGGAAAAATATTCAGGTTGAGTTGGAAAAGCGTCTCTACTATAACAACAATCTGTATGCGAACAATTTACCCAATTTAATTCAGACCTTTTACGAGGAGATTTTCAAGAATCGTATTGTGGAGACCGGATTCAAAAAGGCCTTCAAAGGTAACTGGGGATCTCAAACCAACACTAAACGCATCGGTGTCGTGCAGGACATTAATCGTCTGTCGTTCAACAGTTTCATGAGCCACTTGCGCAAAACCAATTTACCGATGGACGCTGGAACAAAATTGGTGGAACCGCGTAAATTGCACTGTTCGCAGTGGGGATTCATTGATCCGATCGATACCCCCGACGGTGGCAACATTGGTCTCCACAAATCGTTGGCCATTGCAACCCATGTTACTCGCGGAGGCAGTGGATTGCGCGGACCCATTGTGCAATGGTTGCGCGAGAAAATCAGTCTGAAATATGTGGACGAATGTTCTCCACAGGTGTTGGCGGAAATGACCAAAATTATGGTCAACGGTTACTGGGCTGGATCCATCATGGACCCGTTTGACTGCATCAACAAAATTAAATTGTTCCGTAGAAATGCTCTGTTGCCGATTTACATGAGTGTGACCTTTGAAATCAAGACCAACACCATTTATATTTATACGGATGCGGGTCGTCTCTCGCGCCCCATTTTTTACAAGGACGATATGACCCAAAAATTGTCTTTTGAACACAGCACAATCGAGCAAAAAATAAAAGACCGCGATTTCGATTGGATGGATCTGATCTGTGGGTTCAACAAAAAACGCGAAGAGGCCGCTTTTCATCCCGACAATCAACGCATTTATGAACTGTTTGAACTGTACGAGGGCTTGAACAATGAAACCAATCCGACCAAACTCGAACGATTTTTGAATAAAAAGGCCATCATTGATTACATTGACTGCAGTGAGAGTGAAAATGCGCTCATTGCCGTGAATCCAGAGGAATATGAGCAACACAAGGCGAAGAATTTCACTCATTTAGAAATCCACGAATCGCTCATTTTTGGCAACATGTGTAATTTGATTGCCTTTCCGGAGAACAATCCTCCCACCCGCAATTCGTTTTCGTGTGGTCAAAGTAAACAGGCCGTGTCGCTTTATCACACGAATTATCAGATGCGTATGGACAAAACGGCGGTGGTTCTCAATAGTGGACAGACACCCCTCATTAAAACCCGATATTTGAATTATATTAACCACGAAGAGAACCCCTATGGTGAAAATGTCATTGTGGCCATCATGTGTTATACGGGTTACAATGTGGAAGATGCCGTACTGATCAATGAGGGATCATTGAAACGCGGTCTCTTTCGTACGACTTACTACACGAGTTATCAATCACACGAGGAAAGCAGCAAAAGTGGTGATGTAGTTACCGACATTAAATTTGCAAACATTGAATCCGAATCGGATGTGGTGGGTACCAAACCCGGATACGATTACAGCAAATTGGACAAATATGGGTTGATTCGTGAGGGTACCGAAGTGGACGACAAAACCGTGTTGATTGGACTCACCTCCAGTGTGTCGGGTGTCAACAAAAAGATTGACGGTTCCAAGACACCTAAGAAGGGTCAGCTCGGTATCGTGGATAAAACCTTCATTACGGAGGGAGAGGCGGGAGAGAGAATTGCCAAAGTGCGCATTCGCGAAGAGCGTATTCCTAATTTGGGAGATAAATTGGCTTGTGCTTTGCCAACACAGCAAGTATTAACCCAGTTAGGATGGGTCGAGATTAAAGATATAGATATTAATGTTCACAAGGTGGCTACGCTAGATAAAAACAAAAATATGTGTTATGAACATCCTATTAGAAAATTTGAATATGATCATGATGGAAAAATGTATTATGTTAAAAACAAACAGGTTCATGTTATTTGTACATTAAATCATAGATTGTATGTTAAAAAAAGAGATAGAAAAGAATACGAATTTATTCAAGCACAGGATGTTGTTGGAAAAATGGTTCGTTTTAAAAAATCTATGCCAAATACACAACCAGATATTGAATGGATAAATATTGGTGATAAACAATTCAAAATGGATGATTGGTTGCAATTTTTAGGTATGTTTATTAGCGATGGTTCAGTAAATAATCGTGCTGTAGCATTATCCGCACATAAACAACGGAAGGTGGATTTTATCATTGATATTTTTACAAAATTAGGTCTTGAATATAAACACGATAATTTTAATGGTTATTTTGCATTAAACCTAGGAAAACATCGTGAAATTTACGAGGAAATGAAAAAATATAGTTTAGGTGCACTTAATAAATATTTACCAGACTATGTTTGGTCTTTGTCACAACGACAAAGTATTATTTTAATGGAAGCTTTAATGGAAGGTGACGGACATACTTATGCTGATGGTTTTAGTCGTTATGGAACAATTAGTGTTAGGTTAGCAAACGATGTTTCAAGATTGGCTGTTCATTGTGGTTGGTCTGGTGTAATAAAAAATGCAGGAGAACCTGATGGTGTAGAAAAAACGATTACAGGTACTATGGGATACGGTGCAGGTAAAACACATACTTGTGTACAACGACATACCTATTATAAAATAAGTATCATACGAAAACAAAATGAGCCCTATATTAACAAAAAGGTCAATGATTCAAACGAGGAAAAGCTCATCGATTATAATGGAAAAGTATACTGTATTGAAATGCCTTCATCAAATTTATATTATATGCGCGAGAATTTTTTGGCTCCATCTATGCTAATAGGAAATTCAAGGGTGGGACAAAAAGGAACCGTAGGTATGATTATTCCGGAGAGCAACATGCCTTTCACCCGCGATGGTATTCGTCCCGACATGATTATTAATCCTCACGCCATTCCTTCCCGCATGACGATTGGTCAGTTGGTAGAATGTATTGTAGGAAAAGTATGTTTGATGGCGGGCGGTTTCGGCGACTGCACCGCCTTTATCAACAAGGGTTCCAAGGTGCGTCTGTTTGGAGAATTCTTGACTAAAATAGGTCACAATCCTTCTAAAACGGATACGGAGAACCTGTTGAAAAATGGATACCATTCCAGTGGAAACGAGATATTCTACAATGGTATGACGGGAGAACAAATCGAGGGCGAAATATTTGTAGGCCCTACCTATTACATGCGTTTGAAACACATGGTGAAGGACAAAATCAATTATCGTGCTTTAGGTCCGAGAACCGCGCTCACCAAACAGCCGGTCAGTGGGCGCGCAAACGATGGTGGTTTGCGCATTGGTGAAATGGAACGCGATTCCGTGGCCTCACACGGTATTGTTGACTTTTTGACGGAATCTATGATGGAACGCGGTGACAAATATTACATGGCGGTGTGTAATATGACCGGACTCTTGGCTGTCTATAATCCTTCAAAGAATTTATTTATGAGTCCTATGGCGGACGGTCCGCTAAAATTCGTTGGTTCACTCGACGGCAAGGAAATGCATATTGAAAATATTACCCGATTCGGCCGCAGTTTCAGTGTGATTTCTGTGCCTTATTCTTTCAAACTGTTGATCCAGGAATTACAAACAATTAATATTCAGATGAGAATTATCACCGAGGACAACATTCAACAGTTGGAGAACATGACCTTTTCCAAAAACATCGAAAAACTGATGCAATTGGAAGAAGAACCCACACATCTGAAAAAATTGGAAATGGTCAAGGCGGCCACTACGCGTGCCATCAAAGAAAGTAAAATCGGAAACGATGTGGATGAATGGAACGCCAAATACGGAAATATTTTGACGCCTTCACCGCCTTCCGAGACTTCCGAAGCGACTGGTTCGCCCGAATATATGGAAACTACACCAGAATACGAATCTCCCGGATCGAATGCCGCGAGTCCTTATCACCCCCCTACACCAGAAGGAACGGGACCGATGGGACCAGAGGCGGCAGAGGGCGGGGCGCCAACTTACGAACTGGATGAATTGGTTCATCTTCGCGGTGACCCTGAAGCGCCCAGACTCTGGAAAGTCGTAGATATTGGCCCAAATACGGTGACCATCAATCTTCATAACACTACCGGAGGCGACACCGATCTCATGCCCATGGACCGAAACGAAATTAAAGTAGTACAAAAACACGACCTCATCAAACTCGACGAAATGGTATATGCGGGTCGTCCGGATTCGAATATGGTGCCGCCACCGCCTGGCGCACCGGATATGGAATTACCCGTAATTTTACCGGGTCAAATGATGTCTCAAGGACAACCGGTGGGTGCGGATGTTCCCGCCAACATTCATTTTGCACCAGTCATCAATGTTGTCGGTAGAGACAATACAGGGGTGATTGATTTCCCCGATACCGAGAACCAAGGTATTCCTCCACCAACCATGATGACGATAGGGGGATCAAATAATGACCCCTCGCTACCATCCCCTCCTCCTTTGAGTACCCAACCATCTTTAGATAACACGGCTGCGTGGACTGAGGAACAGACCAACCACAGTTTTACAGACGGCAAATTGAATTTCGAGAATTTGGTCATCAAAAAAATTTAAAAAGATCCAAAAATTGAAAAATGAAATAACAAAATAATATAAAATACTATCTTGTTATATATCATCATGTCTTCCAGCAATAAAATTTTACAGGTGTATAAATCCAGAAAAAATATCCTGGATATTCTGGAAACTTACCAAGGATTTGCCGTGTCAGATTACGCCGAATTTAGTATCAATGAAATCGACGCCATGTATACCAACAATCAATTGGACATGTTGTTAACCCATAAAACAGATAAGAAAAAGACTTACATCAAATATTATTTGACTGCCAAGCAAATTCGCCCGCAAAATTTGGACAACATCATCGATGACCTATTTTATGTTGAAAATGTGCTAACCAAGGACGATACTCTTATCATTATTATTGAAGATGAACCGAACGACACGATTATTTCGAAACTGGAATATTTGTACAATCACGACGGGATTTTTGTAGTGATTCACAACATTCAGCGCCTGCAGTTCAATATTTTGGAACACGAATTGGTTCCTCAAATGACCATATTGAGTGACGAAGAAACCAAGGATGTCGTCAAACAGTATAATTTGACCTCGGTCAAACAGTTGCCAGAAATTGATCGATTTGACCCGGTAGCACTGGCACTTTCCATGCGACCGGACCAGGTTGGAAAAATTGTGCGGTCCAGTATTACTGCACTCAAAACCGTTGTGTATCGTGTTTGTATATAATAATCTCTACCTGATATATAGAGATCCATGTTGGGACAAAGTACCCAAAATTTAGAAAAAAATGTAAGTACCGGTGCTACCAATTTAATGTTGGCTTATTCACCTCAAGATCTTTTTTATCGTTCGACCAATATTCAAGAAAATCCCGAATCTTGCACAAACTACGATTTGAACAGCATAGAGCAAGATAATGCGTGTACAAATTCCGCAAATGTCGATCCTCTTTCGGGGAATCGCGACGGTGGATATAGTTGTTTCAATCGCGAATTATGTAAAAATATGTACTATGCTCAAATCTTGAACAATTTGAACAACAATCACGACAAATCCAACAAGGGGTTTACGGATACTAACACGCAATATAATTTAGAAACAATCAATATGACCAACCTTATTGTGGGTATTTGTGGTACATTTTTGATCATGTACTATGTTTAAGACGGAATGTTTATCCAGATGATTACATGTTCAAATAAAAAATATATTATTAAAATATACTATATTTTTATGAAAATAAAACTATTAAATGGTTATACCCTTTTGATAACTGTTATAATTTTATTTATTATATTTTTCGTAACCGTATATTTTAAAATATTGTTCAAAAAAATAAATGTTACAGAAGGAATGACATCAAGTGTTGAACAAACTGGTGCATCAATATCTTATCCGAACGATGATGAAGTAATTTATACATTTACATCTTCGGGAACTGTATCTTTTGCAAATGATACTAGTGTTCATCTACTAATGGTAGCCGGAGGTGGTGCAGGTGGCGTAGATGGCGGCGGCGGTGGTGGGGGCGGTGGTGTGAATGAAATTGTAAATGCAAATTTTAAAGCAGGAACTTATAAAATAACAGTCGGAATGGGTGGTGAAAGTGTAAACTGGCGCGGGGATAATGCAAAAAGAGGTGGAGATAGTACTATAACTACAGCAGCCAATGGCGATGTTGTTTACAAAGTTATTGGTGGTGGCGGTGGAGGGAATAATCATCCAGAGAATGGTGCTACAAACGATCAAGTCGATGGAGGAAGTGGTGGTGGACAAGGTGCAAGTGGAACAGGTAGTGGAGGTCCCGGGACAGGTCCAGGAAAAGGTAAACC
>Ga0214919_10012923_pt1 | contig 10185 bp, 9 predicted proteins | sample LL1503_MetaG_FD_177994 | JGI IMG/M metagenome (GOLD analysis project Ga0214919, IMG submission 177994) | Freshwater microbial communities from Lake Lanier, Atlanta, Georgia, United States - LL-1503 | ecosystem: Environmental > Aquatic > Freshwater > Lake | place: USA: Georgia | collected 2015-03-15 | reverse complement strand
TATAAAATATACTTATCATTTATATTTTTTTTTAATTTATTATAATCATTCAAATCATTTTGACCACATAATTTACATTGACCTTCTAATTCAAATCTAAGTTTTTTAGTAATAGAACTAACACCAGGCTCGCCATACAATACGCATGCATAAATAATAGGTCTTCCTATACCAACAAATTCTGCGCCTTGTGTATAAGCAGTAAAAATATCTTGACCATTACGAATACCTCCATCAAACCATACACCAAAATCTTTATTTACCTTTTTTACTGCATTACGAATATCGTTTACAATATTTAATGGTGGAACACTATTATAAATAAAACGTCCGCCATGATTGGATACGTATATACCATCCGCACCTGCCTTTTGTAGTTCTAAAGCATTTTCAACACAGACACACCCTTTAATCACCATAGGCATTCCTTTTGTTATTTTTCGTTTTACATATTTACATAATGATTTAGATGCATGACATATTTTCGCAATATTTTTAATGGATAAATCATAGTTTTTATTATTTTCATTACATGTATTTACTGCTCCCATTCCTTTTCCTTGTATGTATTTTGCATAATCAAATGAATCGGTAAAATTATAAGATGAAACAAGAGTATCTATCGGAACACCTAAATATTCAGATACAACACTCAATACAGATTTATCTTTAATACCAACACATTTTTTTTCTTTATAACATTTAATATTAAATACAGGGTCATAAAAAAGATTACCACAAAAATTACGTTGGAATGTTAAATCCGATTGGTCTTCGAGTAATCCAACACCTCCATGATTATTTGAACCAGTATCTATTGTAATCATGATTACAGACACACCACATAATTTCGCTCTTTCAATCAAAGAAATATTAATATCATTATCTCCTGTTAAATATAACTGATACATATAAAACGGATTAGAATCGTTGGTATTTTGTTTCAATATATTTACTGAATATTCCAAACTATATTCTGATAAGCATGCAAGTGTATAAACACCATCGGCTTTTATTGTACCCAACATCGTGCTTATTTCATTCGATTTACCTCCATATTCAGATGCACATCCATATGGAGCGGTAAAAAAAGGGCATTTAGATACAAATTTACTTACACCTAATTCGTTGGAATGTAACGTTATATTTTTAGCAAAGGATACATTTTTATCGGGATTTAAATAGTTAGGTATTATTTTAAATTTAGAAAATGCATTAATCGCATCAAATGTGCTGTTTCCACATGAACTTGTATTTTCATGATACCATCCATAAATTCTTTTTGATATTGTATCTAAAATACCTTGTCTTAATTTCATAAAATCCCAAGTAACATTTATTTCTTCATCTTTGGAAGGTTTTTTGAATGTAAGTTTTTTATTATATAAATTTTCTGCTGAATCATCACTATTAATTAGTTTTTTACAAAATTCTTTAGATATATCTATTGGGAAATGTGTCAGTTTGATTGTTTTATTTGTTTTGATTACTTTATTTGTCTTATTTGCTTTATTTGTTTTATTTCTTTTTATTTCTTTCATATATAATAATTATATAATAATTGTATAATAATTATATAATAATCATATTACTTTTTCAGAATTTATAATAATGCAACACCATTCGGAGATTGGTGATATTTATTAGAAGGAAACGGCCAACGAACAGGTAAATTTGTCAAACTTGTTGGTAATGTAACCGCACATGCCTTTTTGTTTTGAAAAGGAAAAATAGGGGGATTATTACATGTTGAATGTTTTTGTTTCAAAATAAATGGATTGATTGGAATAGAGCCAGCATTTCCTGTATCAATAGAATTGGTTGCCACAGAAAATTTTCTAAAACTAGCTACGTTGGTTTCAATAGTATTTACATCTAACTTGAATGTTCTTGTACTACTTGAAACTGCACCTTGTTGAGCATATTGATAATTATTTGGTTTATATACAACAAGCTTGCATCCTCTTGCATTCGTAGGACCTTCTATTGGTACACCATAATAAGGATTTAGAATAAAAGCATTATAAGTAGAAAGAGCATTATTACGGGTTGTTTCATCTGATAGCCCCGTTAAATAACCAAGTAAAATATCTAATGTAGGCGTTTGATTCGCACTTAAAAAGGCATTTATTTCAGTTTCAGTTAGTACGGATTGATGTTTTAATATATTTAATAATCTGTCTACTAAATCAAGAACAGATGCAGAACGTATTTCACTATTTGGATAACAATTTGCAACATATGTATTGCTGATTAAAGCTAATGGACTTCCTGGTTTAGATGCAAAACTAGTAACCGCAGATACTTCTGCACCTGATACATTAGAAGCAACCACCGGATTAACTGTCTGGAAATTAAAGATACGTTGGTCATAAGTTTGGCATCTATTTTCACGATACGTTTGTAAAGTAGTATAATTATTCTTTTTAAGATTTGTGCTAGCAGGCAAAACACGACGTACTGCTTTTCTCTCTTCATTACAACATAAAGGTCTTGTAGCTGTAATGATATCAGGGTTTTCTGTCAAATAACGATTATTCGGATAATAACTTGCAACAATTCCGAATCCTTGACAAGTATTACAATCTGCAGACATTTTTTCTATGTTACCTTTTTCTGCAGGAGTATTTTCTTTTACTATAAAAGCGCCTGGTCTATCAATCATTTGATTTAATATACCCATACCACCGCTTCCTCCACTCAGAGAAGCACCATAAGAAGATTTAACCATACGATTTGTATTATATTGAATCTGTAGTTGCTCTGCTGTTCCTATAGTTGTATTATTTCTCTCGTCTTTTGTAAGCAAACTTGTATAATGAGGAACCACGCGTCCTTTTCTATAATGTTTAATAGGTCTAGCACGTCTAAAACCAGTCGGAAACACGTTTCCTGGGTCTAAATTGGTAAGAGGTCTTATATTACTAGATGTAATACCGACTGGATTACTAAATACACCATCTCCTTTCCACGGAACATAACCACCGTGAGGAAGACGATTATTATAACTATTCATTCCTAATGGATAAAAAGCTGAAGACATTTATAATATTAATAAAGAAAATAAAAGGAATATATATAAATGCTCCTCATTTGGTTTTTAATTGTTTTTTTTCTTTTATTAATTTTTTCTCAAATATTTTTAGCACATTTTAATGAAAGTGTTGAAGGATTTACAGATGCTTCTAACAATTCTGGAACAGATGCTTCTAATAATACACAATTTCAAAGCTATAGTACTAATCCGCCCAATAATTCAACATTAGCCCTAGCACAACAGAATGAAAACAATATTATTTATTTGAATAATCAATTATCTGGAATATCTCATTTAAAAAATGTAATTCATGATTTGAGTGGAAATGTTACTAATTTATCTTCTCAAGTAAGTCAACTTATGCAAGCACAACAAAATGCAGGTGTTCAAGCCGCACCTAGCTCTCCTCCTACTATCAGCGGGACTACTGATTAACATTCGAAAAGCAAAATAATACAAAATATAATATTTATATAAAATAAGAATGTCTAATTTATTTCAAGAAGTCATATCAGATGCAAAGGGTGTAGAAGCAAAATTATTAGGCCCGTCTTATCCTTATTATAAAAACATTAAAATGCCGAATCAGCTTGGCATGTCTGAGAAAGGGACATTAAAGACTTTGGGAAAGGATATTGGTGGTCTGATTGATTACGTTGAAGTATTAGTCGCAGGAAAAAGTAAAGCTTCTGCAACAGGTGGACCTTTAGGAGACAAATTTTTTTTACAAACGGGTGCGAAATGTGTAGATAATCAATCCAATCAACAAGTGGATAGATACATATACGTAGATAATGTGCCGGATGGTAACATTCCATTTTTATCTAGTGGAATGGGAGTTAATTTTTCAGATATGGAAGGTCTTATTCCAGGTGCTATGGGTAATTTAAGTGTTTTAAACCCATTCAATATAATGAAGGCTTTTTTATCAGGAGCTACTCCACCATGCCAAGAAATTACGATGCAAACCATCGATGCAAATAATAATAAATCTTCAGAGACACATTATGTTACTGTAACAGATATAAATGAAATGGATGCTTGCACTTTTTCAAATAAAATAAATCCGGTCACAAATGTAAAATGTAAAGACGCATTCACTTTGCAAAGTGCAAGCTCATATTCAAGTCCAATCAAAATGCCAACAGATTTGTCTACACAAATTTATTTTTTTGCTTTAGCTGCTATTTTGATTTATTTTTTTTACAAAATAATGATTAAATCCAAATAAGATTAAATCCAAATAAGAAATATTTTTCATAATATGTATGAAAAATATATAAAAACCGTTATTTAACGTCTTTTACTGCTTCGTCTTTTTTTAGTTCTTCGTCTTCCACCTACATAATGTGCCTTGGCAGTAGGGTAACCATGATAAGAACCAGCATGTCTTGCTAAATCATTTGCACTATAAGGTCCGACATTTCCACCACGTAACTTTCTTCGTCTTTTTCTTCCACCATATCCTGTGCCATAACCTGAAGCACTATTTACACCTGTGCCATAACCTGACGCACTATTTACACCTGTGTCATATCCTGTGCCATAACCTGAAGCACTATTTACACCTGTGTCATATCCTGTGCCATAACCTGACGCACTATTTACACCTGTGTCATATCCTGTGCCATAACCTGACGCACTATTTACACCTGTGTCATATCCTGTGCCATAACCTGTAGAACCATTTAAACTTGATGCATAATTTGTAGACCCATTATAATTTGCAGTAGATGTGTTGTCGTTCGACCCTTCCCATCCTCCTTTTTTACTTTTTCGTTGTCTTCTACTTTTTGCCATTTTATATTATATTATAACTACAGAAAATATACAAAATAATATTAATTATTGTTTTAAAACAAAACGTTTATACATTTCATAAGCAGCTAGACCGCCTAAAGTTTCTACAATAATATAAGGAAGAAGGTCTGCCTTCTCTAATTTTCCTGCAGCATAAAGAGATATAGCTACAGCCGGATTATAAGCACCTCCTGAAATAGAGCCACCTAAAAATACGCCAACCGCTAATGCTGCACCAATAGCTAGAAAGTTACCTGTAGAAAAAATGACAAAAACCAATAACATAGTTCCTAAAAATTCTACTAAATACTTGTTCATAATATATAATTATTATATTAAAATATGAAAACAAAAATCAAAAATATAAAATATTTAATAATTTTGTCTTGGAATGGAACCCCATGCACAAACATTACCGTTTGTTAAATAACGATTTTCGATGGCTCCTTTTTTTCTGGGTGCCACACAACCTCCAGACCGGACTCTACGTAAAGAACTTCTTAACCCACTTGGATAATAATTTTTCGTGGTATAACTGGCTTCTAAAGGCAGACCTACTTTATAAGAACTTTTTCCGACGGCTAAAGCTTTCAATTTTTGTACATAAGAAGATGACTCTACTGGTTTTATATAATTCATGTGACTGGAAACATTACGTCTGATTCCTGTTGAATAATCATAAAATCCTTGACCTGCTAATTTCACAGCTCTCTCTCTTTTTATAAAGAATCCAAGGCGTGATTCAGAAGTTCTATAATACTGTTGTCGGGAATTTGAAAATTGGTCTGCATTAACTAGCTCTTGATATGGATAAAATTGAGGAGGATTTGGATGCATACCATTCAACGTGCCATAACTATGATAAGGAATCACCGACGGATATTGATTTGTGCTTAAAGGACCAAAAATAGGAGCATTCACATAACTTCCGTAAGAGGTAGAACCAATATTTCTTGAAATACCATATGGAGTACTCATTACTATAATGTATGAAAATAAATATACGAAATTATATATACGAAATTATATACGAAATATATAAAAATATATGAATCTGTTTTCATTATCTTTAAAATCTTCTAGCATTACGAACAGCCGATTGACTTGCTTTAAACATATCACCTCCATTACTTACATCGTTATAATTTTTGTTGACGGCTAATTGTTTTCTGTAACGTATATAATCAGAACTATCATAAACATATTTCACGTTACATGAAGCAGGCTGTAATCCACTTCCATCACATGCAGAGCTATTAATAGCACCAAAATGATTTCTTAATCCACGAAGATTTGGGCGACTTTGAAATGTTTGACATGTACCACCACAAGAATAATCTTTTCTGGATAAAATATCTCCTGAATTGGTTACAGCACGAAAAGGAGTGCATGCACCACTACTAGAGCCTTGCACTTTTCCGTTATACAGATTGTTCCAGGCATGTTTTAATGAAACACGGATTTGTTCATAATTTACATATGTTTTATCTACATAAATAGTTGCTTGCGGCATAATTCCACGAATACCGCCTCCTAGTAACCCGCCCATACCAATCAACGGACTTTTTACTCCTGGGATTGGAAAAGGAATCCCACCACTTGTAAAAGATTGTTGTCTAGAATTTGAATTATAACTAACAGACATTTATATATTATAAAAGTATAAAAAAAATATTCATTTGCCTTCTAAATATTTTTAAAAAATAATATATAAATATATAAATATGCATCCTTATTTTTTATCTGCGGTTATCTTTATAGTCTTGGATAGTATTTATTTAAATATGGTTAAAAAATATTTTAATGTTCAAATTAAAGTCATACAAGGTTTCAATATTCAAATACATATTATTGCAACTATTATTACTTACATTTTTTTGATTTTTGGATTGAATTATTTTATTATTAGAGAGAAAAGAAGTGTAAAAGATGCGGCTTTATTAGGTTTTGTTATTTATGGAGTATACGAATTTACTAATTTAGCGTTGTTTAAAAAATGGTTTCTCTTAACTTCTTTAGTGGATACTATTTGGGGAGCTTTATTATTTGGGCTTACTACAGCAATCGTATACAAAATGAAAAATTAATCGTTTTTCTCTTTCTCTCTGTATAACTGGAATTCATGAATTCCCGATTCGTAATTCATACCAGAATCTGTAATTAAAATATCTGTTAAAACAGAAAAAAAACTAGATTTTTCTTCTGACTTTCTTTCTTCTTTTTCTTCATCTAATAGTTCATTAAGCTCTTCTTCTGTTTCATAATGAATATCGGTGTCTATAGTTAACTTATCTTCTTTTGCTTCGCTTATTTCATCTTCTTTTGCTTCGCTTGTTTCATCTTCTTTTGCTTCGCTTGCTTCATCTTCTACCTTATTTAATTGAATCTTTTCTAATTCTTCTTCATTTTCTTCATCTACTTTTTTATCTTCATAAATTGTTTCATTATTTTTTGTTGTAAAATTACTAAACATAGCTAAAAAACTAACAAAAAAATTGGATATTTTCATTTCTATTACTTATAGAAAATATTTATATTATATTTTTTACAAATATATAATTTACTGAATCACATACTCGTTAATATTTTTAAGTGATAATTCTTGGCGCGATATTCATCGTATTTAATTCTTGGAATAATAATTTACACGCATAAGGTATTTCTACATGAGCAAAGTCTACTCTATTATCACATATTTTACAGTGATGAATATTCATTTCGTTGTTATAAGATGCAATCATCCCACATTTTTTACAAACATACACATTATATTTATCAGATACATCATACATTCTTTCTCGTGTAAATCTAGATGCGCCGTGACTTATCATGCAGTTATGAGATACCACACCATTTGCCAAGAACGAATGCGTATCATCCACTTGAATGTCATATACTTTATGAACACCTGCAGGTCTAATATCAACCACTTTTAAATTCATAGTTGGCAATCCGTTGCAGTTTCTATTCACGCCATATGAAATACGTTCTTTGTCATCCTCTAAAAACCAATCAATTGCCCCGATTTCTGTCAAATACTCTTCAGCTGTCGGGAATGATTTGCTTGCGAATTTTCCAAATTCCGTTTTTTTTGTCAAATGGTCGGTGATATCATGAGTAGATGGAATCACATATTTATGAATCATATATTCTTTTTCCTTTAATTCAGAAACTGCTTGTTCAATAGCTTTTTTAGTTGGAACAATTTTATCAGGCGTCTCTGTTTTGATTCTTGTAAATTGCGTTATTTCATCTACACGTTGAACTATCCAATTATGTTGTCTCACTACTTCATTCCGTAATTGTTTATAGGAAACAGCTGCTTCTAATCGTTGAGATTTATGGCAGCAATATCTAAATCCAATCTTTTCATGAAAGATAACCAGTTCGCTAATATCTATATGCAACGTTACTTGATAACTTTTGTTTGTATTTATCTTTGTATCGGTTGCATCTTCATAATTTTTCTTGGAATAAGAAGTTTCTTTTGGTTTTTGAATAGTCGTTTTCATGATTCCAAAACGTGCTAACAATTTTTGAATATCTTGCATCATTCCAATCAACGATTCAATATGTTCCATTTTTTTAGATTGTGAAAAGGATACTGACGATAACATATCACGTTTTCCTCTATGTAATCCTAATACGCATGTATGTCCATCCCCACCAAATAATCCCCCTAGAAATTCACGGACAATAGGAAGAGGGCAATTCTCATCCAAAATAAATTCTGGTAATAAAGCAGGTTGATTAACTCTTTTTCCTATTTGAATACCTTTTAACTTGACAATATGATTTATGAGAGCAGATGGTATTCTTACCATATACAAATTTTTATGCACGAAATTCTGTTGCTTTGTATTGCATAATAATTTCATATCTGCTACAAAGCTATTTACATCAATCATATGTCCTAAGAACACAGCAGAAGTATATTGATTTTTTATTTTAGAAATATTTCCATCGGTAATTAGATATCCGATTAATTTAGAGAATACTAGTGTTTTTTTATAATTTTCAATAGTACTCGTATCAAACAAATCACCCGTTGCAACTCGCCATTCATTACATTCTTGAATTTCTTCGTTAAAATCTACAACTGGACATCTTAAACCAACCTTCACCTTTACATTTTGAAGTGAATCTTCCATCAAATCTTTGGCTTTTACCCATAGATTTTCTGATGTAAGAATTGGATGGTCTGGTGTACATATTTTTTTTCTACCATCTTCAAAAGTCAATTCTACACAATCCCGTTCTCCTTTATATAAAAACCCAGATTGTTTTGATTGAACAAGTGTATCGGTCTGTTCATCCCATCCCAACACTTCGTTGTCACAATTCTGCATATTTTTAATTTTAATACTAAGACCATTCGTCATGGTAACAGCTGTATTTTCTTCTTCGCAATCACGTTCCATCTCGCCAAATCGTAGCCCACCATCTCTAGAGCGCCCTTCCGCGGGTTGTCTTGTCAAATTTACCATCGGACCAATAGACCTGCTATGTGTCTTGTCGGCAACCATATGCTTCAATCTTTGATAAAAGACCGGACCCATAAACACACTACATGCTACTTGCTCACCAGTAAGTCCGTTATACAATAATTCATTACCATTCGATTCATATCCAACTTTAATCAATTCATCACAAATATCTTTCACATCAAAATGACCGAATGATGTTCCATCTCCAAACAATCCTAATTCTACCAATACTTTTCCTAGAACGGTTTCTTTTAATTGTCCAATAGTCATTCTAGACGGAATCGCATGTGGATTAATAATAATATCTGGTTTCACTCCGTCTTTATTAAAAGGCATATCGCATTCTGGAATAATATTTCCAATCGTTCCTTTTTGTCCATGACGCGAGCTGAATTTATCACCAATCACCGGTTTGCGAACAGACCTTAATCGAATTTTTGCGAAATTATACCCGTCTCCATTTTTATCAATATAATTCTTATCAATATACGTTTCTTCAGCAGTTCGGTACATTCTGCTTTGGTCTTCATATTTTATAATTTTAGTATGGTCATTTCTATTTTCTTTGATAGGTGTTACTTTTGAAATAATAATATCACGATTTTCCACAATCGTATTTTCTGGAATCACCCCTTTACTATTGACTTTGTTGTAATTTGCCATTTTCATTCCTTTTGTTTTCGTCGCATCTGGTTTGCACCGAATTTCTTCGTCTCCATTAATTTTTTGTTTGTCTTCATCTTTTTCTGTATGATAAACAGTTGTTACAAATAATCCTCTATCAATAGATCCTTTGTTAAATAACAACGAATCTTCTTGATTATAACCAGTATGAGACATAATAGCAACAATCAAATTTGT
>Ga0214919_10012922_pt1 | contig 10186 bp, 4 predicted proteins | sample LL1503_MetaG_FD_177994 | JGI IMG/M metagenome (GOLD analysis project Ga0214919, IMG submission 177994) | Freshwater microbial communities from Lake Lanier, Atlanta, Georgia, United States - LL-1503 | ecosystem: Environmental > Aquatic > Freshwater > Lake | place: USA: Georgia | collected 2015-03-15 | reverse complement strand
AAATCCAAAAGCAAGCTCCAATTCCGAAGAAGGGGCTTTGTTTTCAAGTGTCGAAAAAATACAAAAAATAAACGACGAAATACAAGACGCCCTGACTATGAAGGATTACAAATTGAACCTATCCACCCGCTAGTTTACTCCTCCACGCCTGCACCAGCTGCCCAGCCCGACCCATGAAAAAGCCCACGACCTGTTGTTTTCTTTTCCTCCTCCTCGCCACGCTTCTGCCGCTTGGCGCCGCGGAACCCTCCTGCGAGCGCCTGTCCTTTGACCAAGGGTGGCTCTTCCACAAAGGAGACATTCCGTTTCCGGAGGTGAAAGGTCATTTCATCACCTATACAAGCGCCAAGGCTGGATCCGCTTCTGGCGCGGCGGCCCAAGCTTTCGACGACTCTGGTTGGCAACCGGTCGACCTTCCGCACGATTGGGCCTCCGAATCGCCGATTGAGAAGGATGCCAATATCTCCCAAGGCTACCGCAAGCGTGGCTTCGGTTGGTATCGCCGGCATTTTCAGGTCGATCCCGCCGATCGCGGCAAGCATTTCGAACTTCAATTCGACGGCGTCTCCACGCACTGCACTGTTTGGGTGAATGGCACGGTCGTGCATCGCAACTGGTGTGGCTACACCTCGTTCTCTGCCGATATCACCCCGCTTCTCAAATACGGCGACGAGTTCAACACCGTGGCGGTGCGCGTCGATGCTGAGGCCCAGGAGGGCTGGTGGTATGAGGGCGCGGGAATTTACCGCCACACTTGGATGGTGAAGCGCCCGCCGGTTCACATCGTCACCGATGGCGTCTTCGCCCAGCCTGTGAAGGCTCAGGATGGTCAATGGTCGATCCCCGCCGAGGTCACTCTCGCCAACTCGGGTGGAAAAAATGCCACGGCCACGGTGGAGATCACGCTTTTTGACCCGGATGGCAAGCCCGTTGGCACGGTGTCCCAATCTTGCGATGTCGCCGTGCTCGGCGAGGCGACGGCCAAGTTCACTCTGTCAGTCAAAAATCCACGCCTGTGGTCGGTGGATTCGCCGACCCTGTATTCGGTGAAAACTGTCCTCAAAGACGGCGAACGGATTTGGGATGAAACGGTCACGCCGGCTGGATTTCGCACGCTGCGCTTTGACGCCGCGACCGGTTTCTATCTCAACGACAAGCCGCTCAAAATCCAAGGCGTGTGCGTCCATCAAGACCACGCCGGAGTCGGTGTGGCGATGCCAGACGCGATGTGGGAATTTCGCATCCGCAAGCTCAAGGAAATGGGCGTGAATGCCATTCGGTGCTCGCACCATCCGCCTGCCGCCGAGCTACTCCAAGTCTGCGACCGCATGGGCATGCTCGTGATGGATGAGGTGAGAAACTTCAACTCCTCGCCGGAATACATTCGCCAGCTCGAATGGATGGTCCGCCGCGACCGCAACCACCCGAGTGTTTTCATGTGGTCGGTGTTCAACGAGGAGCCATTCCAAGGAACCGAGGTCGGCTACGAAATGACCCGCCGACTGGTCGCGGCCGTGAAGCGTCTCGACACCAGTCGATCCGTCACAGCCGCGATGAATTTTGGATTTATGAACCCGATCAATGTCTCGCAGGCCGTGGATGTGATGGGATTCAATTACCAACAGAAGAGCTACGATGCCTTTCACAAGCTGAATCCGAATCTGCCGCTCCTCAGCTCCGAGGACACCTCCGCCTTCATCACGCGCGGAGAGTATGAGACCAACAAGGAAAAGCACACGGCCGACTCGCGCGACACCTTCGCGGCCCGTTGGGGAGCCACCCACCGCGAGGGTTGGAAGAAGATCGCCGAGCGCCCTTTCATTGCGGGTGGGTTTGTCTGGACCGGCTTCGACTACGCTGGCGAGCCGACGCCCTTCGAATGGCCGAGCGTCAGTTCGTCCTTCGGCATTTTGGATCTCTGCGGATTTCCCAAATCCGCGTTTTATATCCACCAGGCCCATTGGCGAAAAGACATCGATGTGCTCGAGTTGATCCCGCACTGGAACTGGAGCGGACGTGAGGGGCAGAGCATTCAAGTGATGGCCCTCTCCAACGCGGATTCGGTGGAACTTTTCCTGAATGGAAAATCCCTCGGCGAAAAACCGGTCAATCCCTTCGATATGGTTCATTGGGATGTGATCTATGAGCCCGGTGCGTTGCTGGCTGTGGGAAAAAAGAACGGGAGAGAAGTCTCGCGCAAACTGGTCGAAACGACGGGCGAGGCCGTTGCGCTCGAGCTTTTGCCTGACAGAAAATCTCTAGCTGGCGATGGCGAGGATGCCATGCCGGTGACCGTTCGTGCGTTGGATGCCAAGGGACGCGAGGTTCCGACGGCGATGAATGCTGTGAAGTTTTCGCTTCAAGGCCCGGCGGACATCATTGGTCTCGGCAATGGCGATCCGCGTTGCCACGAGCCCCAGAAGGGCGATCAGCGCTCGCTCTTCAACGGACTCGCCCAAGTCATCCTGCAAACCCGCCTCGCCAGCTCGGGCGATGTCGTCTTGCGCGCCGAGTCCGCTGGCCTCGTGCCTGGTGAAATCAAAATCCCTGTGGCAGCGGTCCGAGCGTCTCCAGCGTTTCCGACCGCCCGCTGCGAGCAGCGCATCTCGGTCTGGAAAGCCGCTTCCGGTTTCACAACGAAGCCCGACCCTTTGATGAAAGCGGAAAACAACGACATGAACTCGTGGGTTGGTGCCAGTGTTGGGACTCCGCTCACGACTACTGGAGGGCGGTGGAGCATCTTCTCTGGAAGCTTCGAGCCATTTGCCAACATGCAGCGCGACGGCGGGGTGTTGAAGTTCGGCGGGTTGCTTGGCAAGGCCGAGGTGTGGATCGACGGCAAACTCGCGGCAACGAAATCGGAGTTTCAAAATGCACCGCTTGAGGCCCCTTTTCCTTCCGGTAAAGGGAAGCGCCCAGTGCGCATTCTCTTTGAGAGTGAGGAAGGCAAGCCGCTCGGGCTCACCGCGCCGGTCTCCGTCGTGCCGAGGGGAGCCGCCAAATGAATGCGTCGATAAAGAATGCCTCATGAACAGACTCACAACGCTCACTGCCTTGCTGCTGGCACCGCTGGCTGCGTTGCAAGCTGCCGTCGAACCAATTCCCGCCCTCACTACCGGAGCACGCATCCTCTTCATCGGCGATTCCATTACAGACATGAATCGCGGACGGTCCGCAGATCCAAACCACATACTGGGACACGGCTATGTATTCCTCATAGCCGCCAGGCAGGGCGCGGCGTTTCCGGAATTGCAACTGGACTTCGTAAACCGCGGCATCAGTGGCAATACGGTGCTCGATCTCGAGAAACGCTGGAAAGAGGACATGATTGACCTGAAACCAGATATGCTGAGCGTCCTTATCGGGGTCAATGACTACACAAAAAAGATTCCGCTGGACCAGTATGAGCAGGTATATGACAAGCTCATTGGCGATGCGAGGGCCGCCAATCCAAACTTGAAGCTGGTGCTCTGCGCGCCTTTCCTGAAGCCAACGGGCCAGATAGACGATACGATGGTAAAGATACAGGAGATCGTCGCGAAACTCGCAAAAAAATACGGCGCTGCCCATGTGAAGCTCCAGCCTGTGATGGATGAGGCCGCCAAGCGGGCGCCAGCCGACTACTGGGTATGGGACAAAGTCCACCCGACCTATCGCGGACACCAGATCGTGGCCGACGAATGGGAGCGCGAGGTAGGCGCATTTTTCAAGGCAGACCCGAAAGCGACGGTAAAATGAACAAGAAAAAATGCCCCGCGCATTGTCTCTTTTCTCCCTGCTTGCCTGACCCTTTCCCAATCCAGCCAAAAACTTTAGCTCTCCTAATTTCCTAATAAAAAACATGAACCATCCCAATATTGATATGCCGCATCGTGCGTCGTTTTCAGTATTTAACCGCATCAGGCTGATTCTGCTGACGACTTTGGTGCTTTTCTTCAAACTTGAAACCGGCCGTGCTACAGATTCGGAATCCTTTTTTACTCCCGCAGGATCTGTCGCCAGCCCCGACAAAGCCGTGGTTTTTGAATTAGGCACATTGCCCGATGGTCATCTCGCATGGCGCGTGAATTGGCGGGGCACACAAGTCATTGCTCCTTCTCGCGCAGGGATTCTGCTGGACAAGATCAACACTGGCGCAAACGCCACCGTATCGGCCCCGAGCCTGCGTTCCTTCGTTGAGACTTTTTCCACCCGCCATCTCCAGAAATCCGTTTCTTTGGTGGGAACCGTGGCCGAATTTACGGTGAATATCCCGAGCGGCCCGGCTTGGACCTTCGAAGTCCGGCTCTTCAATCAAGGCGTGGCCTGGCGCATGCGTGTCCCCGGCAGCGGCAGTCGCCATGTCTCCGGGGAGAGCACCGATTTTGTGTTGCCGCCCGCGACGACCGTTTATGCCAATCCGAACACCATCTCCTATGAAGGCCTGCATGTGAAATCGGCGATCGAGGCACTTCAACTCCGCAATGATGCCGGCATGCCGATGACCTTTGAACTGCCCGGCGCACGGTTCGCTGCCCTCACCGAATCCAATGTCATGCACTACTCCGGCATGACGCTCGGCACCACCGACAGCAACCGCCTGATCGGTAAATTCCGTGATGACCCCACGGGCTGGGACATGGACGGCGATATCGATTCGCCGTGGCGCATCGTCCTGCTCGGCGAGAAACTCAATGAGCTCCTCCATGCCAGCGCCATTGTGGAAGCGGTTGCCCTGCCGCCCAACCCAGAACTCTTTCCGAATGGCTCAGCGACCGAATGGATCAAGCCCGGACGCTCGCTCTGGCAATGGTGGGCTTTCAACGATGCGGGCACCCATTGGTCGAAACAAAAGGAGTTTGTCGACAAAGCGGCAGAGCTGAAATGTGAATACTATCTCGTGGACGAGGGTTGGGAGCACGAACGCCAGGAGTGGTTCAAGCCGGGCAATCCTGATGGCGCTTGGGAAACACTCAAGGAACTTGCCGATTACGCCGCGCCAAAGGGCGTGCGCCTCTGGGTCTGGCGGGGCTGGCGTCCCGACACCGAAAAGCAATGGGGCGGTCTCGAAACTCCCGAGAAACGCACCGAATTCTTCCGCCGTTGCCGCGAGGCCGGAGTCGCCGGTGTAAAAATCGATTTCATGGAAAGTGAGAGCCATGAAAGGCTCGCGTTTTACGAAGCCTGCCTGCGCGCCGCTGCCAAGGAACGCATAATGGTTAATTTCCATGGTGCCAATAAACCGACCGGCGAAGCCCGCACCTGGCCCAACGAGATGACCCGCGAAGCCGTGAGAGGTCTTGAATACAATAAGTTCGGTAGCCTACCACCGGCGCACTACACCACGGTGCCGTTCACTCACCTGCTCGCCGGACATATTGATTTCACTCCCGCGACTCTGAATCCCGCCTTTTTCAAAGGCACCACTGCAGCCCTGCAACTGGCCAGCGCCGTGGTCTTCTCTTCTCCCGTCTTGAGCTGGGCCGATGACCCCGCGCTTTATCTGCAGAGCCCGGCCGTAGATGTCATCCGCGACATGCCGGTCGAATGGGACGAAACCCGCGTCCTCCCTCCGAGCGCGATCGGAGAAGTCGTCCTCATGGCCCGCCGCCATGGCCAGGAATGGTGGATTGCCGCGTTGAATGCAGGTATGGCCCGCCAATTCGAAGTCAACCTAGCGGCACTCGCCGGAAAAGAGGCCGTCATCGATACCTTTCTTGAGGGAAAAAAGCCGCACGAATTCGACATCACCCGCGCCGCGCCAATTCCCGAGTCCGGCTTGATTCATTTAGCGATCAAATCCGGCAGTGGCGCACTCATTCGGGTAAAGCCTGCCGCGCCGCCTCGTCTCGGCTCTCCAGCGTATTCTCCGCCCGTTCTAACAGCGGAGGCCATTCACCGCTACGTCGAGGAATTCAACCGTCTCGACCACACGCGTTTCGGCCAGGCGGTTTCCAACGAGGACGCGGCTCGCTGGATGGAGGACAATGTGCCGCGCTTCGATTGCCCGGACAAGGAGATGGAGGAAATCTATTACTTCCGCTGGTGGACCTTCCGCAAGCACATCAAGGAAACGCCGGATGGTTTCATCATCAGCGAGTTTCTGCCCAAGGTTTCATGGAGCGGCAAGCACAACGCTATCAATTGCCCGGCCGCCCACCATTACCGCGAGGGCCGCTGGATCCGCGAACCGAAGTATCTGGACGACTATTCGGTCTTCTGGTTCCGCAAGGGCGCCAACCCCCGCGACTACAGTTTTTGGGCTGCGGATTCGATCTATCAACGCGCGCTGGTTCTTGGTGATTTCACGCTTGCCGTCGATCTGCTGCCCGAGCTCGTCGCAAACTATCAGGAATGGGAAAAAAGCCGGCTGTGTCCAGACGGGCTATTCTGGCAGACTGATGACCGCGACGGCATGGAAAAGTCCATCGGCGGTAACGGCAAACGTGCCACCATCAACAGTTACATGTATGGTGATGCCCGCGCCATTGCCGCCATAGCGCGCGTCGCCAACAAGCCCGACATTGAAAAGGAATACACCGCCAAGGCGGAAAAACTCCGCCATCTCGTGAACAAAATGCTGTGGGACAAGGAGGCGCTTTTTTACAAGACGCTGCCCTACTCGAAAGATGGCGACATCGTCACTGAGGAAACCAACTTCGTGGATGTGCGCGAGCTTCATGGTTTCACTCCATGGTATTTTCATCTTCCGGAACCGGATGGCGGGCGCGAGATCGCATGGAGACAGTTGATGGATGCCAAGGGTTTTAAAGCTCCATTCGGACCCACCACCGCGGAGCAGCGGCATCCGCGTTTCGCGGTTTCCTACAAAGGTCACGAATGCCTGTGGGACGGACCGAGCTGGCCGTTTGCCACCGCCATCACACTCACCGCGCTTGCCAACGTGCTCAACGATTACCCGCAGCAAGAAGTTTCCCGGGATGACTATTTCGAAACCCTCCGGACATATGCCAAATCCCACCGCCTCAAGCGGGACGATGGCTCCGTTGTCCCGTGGATCGACGAAAACCTCAACCCGTTCACCGGGGACTGGATTTCCCGCACGCGGCTCAAGTCATGGAATGCAAGCGGTTGGGCTCCTGCGAAAGGCGGCATCGAGCGTGGCAAGGACTACAACCACTCGACTTTCTGCGATCTGATTATCACCGGCCTCATTGGCCTGCGTCCGCGCGCCGATGACATGGTCGAGGTCAACCCGCTTGTGCCGGATGGCGCATGGGATTTTTTCTGCCTCGACCGGGTTCCTTACCATGGCCGTATGCTGACAATCCTCTACGACCGCAGCGGCAAGAAATATGGCAAGGGAGCGGGGTTGCGCATCCTCTCGGATGGAAAGGAAATCGGCCACTCTCCCACCTTAGGACGGGTGGTCGCCCCGCTTACCGAGTTAAAGTAATAAATTAACAGAGAGATATTTATGATAAAAATTCCAAAGTGGTCAGGCATGAATGGCGGGAAGTAAAAAATGTGAATATGTGGGACTGACCCCCCTTCCTCAAAAATCATTTTAAACCAATCTTATGCAACAAAAACTCCTCGCCATCCTGTTTGCCACCAGCGTATCCGCTTTGGCGACCGATCCCACAACGACGCTCTGGTTTGATAAACCGGCGGCGAGCTTTCACGAGTCGCTTCCGCTCGGCAACGGGCGCGTCGGCGCGATGGTCTTCGGTGGGGTGGACGAAGAGCGGATCGTGCTCAACGAAAGTTCGGTCTGGTCGGGTTCGCCGGATGACGACAACCGGGAGGGAGCCCACGCCGCGTTGCCGGAGATCCGCCGCCTGCTCGCCGAGGGCAAAAACCGCGAGGCCGAGGCGTTGGTCAACCAGACCTTCACCTGCAAAGGCCCTGGTTCGGGGGGCGGCAGGGGTGCTAATGTGCCGTTTGGTTGCTACCAAGTGCTCGGCAATCTGCGGCTCAAATTCCAGGACCCGACTCCGGCAGGCGCTATCGGCGCGAATGCCACGGCGCCGTCCGTCGGGAACTACACGCGAACCCTCGATTTGCGCTCGGGCGAGGGGCTCGTTTCCTATCAAAAAAACGGCCGAGCTTTCACCCGCGAGCATTTTATTTCCGCACCCGACGAGGTGTTTGTCTCGCGCCTCAGTGGCCCGGTTTCCGTGACCCTATCGCTGGACCGCCCCGAGCGATTTCAGACCACGGCGGTGAATGACAACGAACTGCTGATGACTGGCACGCTGAACGACGGGCGTGGCGGAAAGGGCATCACCTATGCCGGGCGTTTGCGCGTGGTGGCGCGCGGGGGATTGGTGAAGGCGGAGGGCAACAACCTCGTGGTTACCGATGCCGAGGAGGTGATCCTGTTTTTCGCCGCTGCCACCGACTACCGAGGCTTTGCTGGTCGGCAGTTGAGCGACCCGCTCGCGGCGACGACGGCGGATCTCGACAAGGCGGCCGCCAAATCCTTCGCGGATTTGCGGGCCGCGCAGAGAGCGGACCACCAGAAATGGTTCGACCGGGTCGAGCTTCACCTGCCAGCGACCGCGAACAGCGCCTTGCCCACCGATGCGCGCCTGGCGGGCTTTGCCAAGGGGGACCCGGATCCCGCTTTAGCCGCGCTCTATTTCAACTTCGGCCGGTATCTCTTGATTTGTTCCTCCCGCCCCGGCGGCTTGCCTGCGAATCTGCAGGGCATCTGGGCCGAGGAAATCCAGACGCCATGGAACGGCGACTGGCACCTGAACATCAATGTGCAGATGAACTACTGGCCCGCCTTGGTTTGCAACCTGCCGGAATTGCAGGAGCCGCTGAACAAGCTCATCGCCTCGCTGGTCGAGCCGGGGAGCAAGACGGCCAAGGCGTATTATAACTCGCGAGGCTGGGTGGCGCACATGATGACGAATCCCTGGGGCTTCACCGCTCCGGGGGAAAGCGCCGTATGGGGAGCCTCCAGCGGATCGGCATGGATGTGCGGGCATCTGTGGGATCAATACGCGTTCACCCTCGACCGTGAGCATTTGAAGTGGGCTTATCCGATCATGAAGGGGAGTGCGGAGTTCTACCTCGATAACCTCTGGGAGGACCCGAAGAGCAAATGGCTGGTGACCGGTCCCTCGAACTCGCCTGAAAACGCATTCAAGCTTGCGAATCGAGTCAAAGCCCATGTGTGCATGGGCCCGACCATGGACATGCAACAACTGCGTGAGTTGTTCGGGAACACCGCTCACACCGCTGAAATCCTCGGGGTCGATGGCGAGTTTCAGACCGAACTGAAGGAAAAGAGTGCCCGCCTTGCGCCGAATCAAATCGGCCCGGATGGACGCTTGCAGGAATGGCTGGAACCGTATGCCGAACCCGAGCCGAACCACCGGCACTGTTCGCCGATGTATGGGCTGCATCCCTATAATGAAATCACACCGCGCGGCACGCCGGAGCTCGCGGAAGCCTGCAGGAAATTCCTCGAGGCCCGCGGCGACGATGGCACAGGCTGGTCGCTGGCATGGAAAATCAACTTCTGGGCGCGTCTTGGCGACGGCGAGCGCGCCTACAAGTTGCTCAAGATGCTCTTGCGCCCTGCGGCGGGCAGGTGGGGAGGCTCGTCGGCAAATCTGTTCGATTCCTGTCCGCCGTTCCAGATCGACGGCAATTTCGGTGGCTGCGCCGGCATAGCGGAGATGCTTCTGCAATCGCACGCCGGCGAGATCGAACTCCTGCCCGCCCTGCCCAAAGCCTGGCCCCAGGGCAAAGTCACCGGCCTGCGCGCCCGCGGTGGCTACACCGTGGATATCGAATGGAAGGATGGCAAAGTCGTTGGGGCGAATCTTCTCAACCTCAACGGCAACCCCTGCATCGTCAAAATCAACGGCGCAACCAAGTCCATCCGCTCCGCCAAAGGCGAAACAACGAAGCTCCTTTAATCCAATCCCCAAAAAACCGTCATACTGTGAAGAAAAACCTCCTCGCCCTCACTGCCCTCTTGCTGGGGCCGCTGGCCTCGCTGCATGTTTCCGCCGCGCCGGCCACGACTCCTCCCAAAGCCTTCGGCCCGGTGCCTACCGACCGCCAGATGCGCTGGCATGAACTGGAATTGTATGCATTCGTCCACTTCACCGTGAACACATTTACGGATCGCGAGTGGGGTTTCGGCGATGAAAATCCGGCGATCTTCAACCCCACGGCGTTCGACGCCGACCAGATTGCCGCAGCAGCCAAGGCCGGCGGCATG
>Ga0214919_10012921_pt1 | contig 10187 bp, 9 predicted proteins | sample LL1503_MetaG_FD_177994 | JGI IMG/M metagenome (GOLD analysis project Ga0214919, IMG submission 177994) | Freshwater microbial communities from Lake Lanier, Atlanta, Georgia, United States - LL-1503 | ecosystem: Environmental > Aquatic > Freshwater > Lake | place: USA: Georgia | collected 2015-03-15 | reverse complement strand
ATGCGCAGTAGCGACCCCAGGATCTTGGCGATCGGGGATTGCGCTCGATTGAATGCGCTTCCGGGTACGGTCAAGGGCCGTCCCCTGCCTCTGGAGTCGGTTCAGAATGCGGTCGACCAGGCGAAGATCGCGGCAGCGTTCCTGGTGGGGCGAGAGCCACCCGACAAAACGGTACCGGTTTTCTGGTCTGAACAGGGCAGCCTGAGAATTCAGATGGCAGGCTTGATGCCAGATTCAGACGTCCAAACCGCACTGCGTCCAGGCAAAACCGAGTCTGCGTTTTCGCTGTTCCACTACACCGACGAAGGCCTCCAATGTGTTGAGTCGGTGAATGCACCGACCGATCACCTTCATGCCAAAAAACTGCTGGCAGCGCGGTGCTCACCGCCTGCGGCATCCGTCTCAGACCTCGCGATCGACTTGAAGTCATTCCTCATATAAGCATGACAGGCACGTGAGGCATGAGAGCGGTCCAGCCCTGGGAACTGGATCCGCGCTTTCACACGCTGGACGGCTGACCACGAAGATCCAGGCCTCATGAAAGACGCTGTCATACCCGACAGCGGCCTGCAGATGATGGCTCTTCATGTAACCCGGCTGGTATCCGCCGGAGACTGTGTGCATCAACGTCCAGGGATCGTCCATTTCCTCTTTGATTATTCCCCGGACATGGAATACCTGGAAATTGTCGGTCCCGCGGATTTTGGGTCAATCCCGGTTCCAGGGCCCTCTGAGGTACCGCCCGTCACGCCCTGGCCGACGGCGAACTGAAACAAGGCCGGATTTACTGACCACGCGGCGGATTGATCGGCATCCCTGATTGGCATTTATCTTGCACACAAGACGGAATACAACCGCCCGCCCCCGCCTGAAGATGTCCGAATCACTTCCCGAGCCATTGAATCCCGATCCGAATTCCCCTGCGTCACCAACCCCACACCATGCTGGCGGTGGTTCCGGAGAGAAAGGCATCGCCATGGCTTCCCGCCCCGACGCGGTCAGTCAGGCCGCCAGGACCCGTCTTGCCGAACGAGCGTGGATCACACGCTTCCCAGCACCCATCCTCACCGAATCGCCTAGCACAGGGGAGACGGCCGCGCCGCTGGCTGGGCTCACCTTCGCCGTGAAAGACAACATCGACGTCGCCGGCCAACCGACGACCGCAGCGTGCCCCGGATTTGATCGCTTCGCGACCAAACACGCCGTTGTGGTGCAACGCCTGCTTCAATCCGGTGCGCAACTGCTCGGGAAAACCAATCTCGACCAATTTGCCTGTGGCTTGAACGGCACGCGATCGCCCTTCGGATCGGTTCCAAACGCCTTGAACTCGGACTATGTCAGTGGAGGCTCCAGTGCGGGCTCTGCAGTTGTCGTGGCATCGGGTGAAGTCGATTTTGCGCTGGGTACCGACACCGCAGGGTCGGGACGCGTTCCCGCCGGGCTCAATAACATCGTCGGACTCAAGCCATCACGCGGACTGATCAGCGCCCGGGGAGTCTTGCCAGCGGCTCAGAGCGTCGATTGCGTATCCATCTTTGCACGATCGGTGGGATTAGCCGCGCAGGTCCTGCAGGCGGCGCTCGCGTTCGATATCGAAGATCCCTACTCTCAGGATCGATCTTTGCGGGACGTGCCCTACGGTCGAAGCTTTCGATTTGGCGTTCCGGACGTCCTTGAATTTCATGGCGACCATCTGGCAGCCCATGCTTTTCAGGATGCCATCGCCAAACTCAAGTCATTGGGTGGCACAGCCGTCACCATCGATTTCTCGCCACTGCGCGAAACAGGCAGTCTCTTATACGAGAGTGCCCTGGTGGCTGAGCGTTACAGCGCGATCCGTGCTTTCTTTGATGCCGATCCGACCCAGGTGATCGAACCGGTCCGGACCATCATCGAACAGGGCCGCGGCTACAGCGCGGCGGATCTTTATGATGCGCAGCACCGTTTGCAGGCCTGCGCCCAGCGGGCGGGTCAGCTTTGGCGGCAGATGGACGTGTTGCTGGTGCCCACGGCACCGACGCACTACCGGATCGACGCGATGCTCGCAGATCCGATTGCACTGAACCGCAATCTCGGGACTTACACCAATTTTGTCAACCTACTCGACTACGCAGCCATTTCGGTCCCGAGCTGCCTGCGTAGCGACGGCCTGCCGTTTGGCATCACCCTGATTGGGCCAGGTGGCAGCGACTGGGCTCTGGCGGAGCTGGGCCAGCGCTATCACCACAGTTGCGCGCTCAAGCAAGGTGCCACGTCTCTTCCCCTGCCCGATCCAATCATCATCCCAGGACTGAACATGATCCCGGAAGAACCCACGGTCCGTATCGCCGTCGTTGGCGCTCATCTCAGTGGCATGCCACTGAATACCCAACTGACCGAACGCCAGGCCATCCTCGTTCGCGAAGCCGAAACAGCGCCGGACTATCAGTTTTTTGCGTTGCCAGGAACCGTACCTCCCAAGCCTGGCCTGCTACGGGTCGATGCCGGCAACGGGGCGCGGATCGCACTCGAGCTCTGGGACATGCCGCTGAAGCACTACGGATCGTTTGTCGCTCTGGTCCCCGCCCCGCTCTCGATCGGTACGCTGAAGCTCAATGACGGCAGCGAAGTCCAGGGCTTCCTGTGCGAGCACAAGGCCACCGAAGGGGCGCTCAACATTTCCCACCTGGGTGGCTGGCGCGCCTATATCGCATCCCGCCCGAAGGTCTGAGAGCCGACGGCGCGTTCGTTCAACACACATCCTCACCCAACCATTCTCCCGAAGGAAGTTTCATGGCCCAAAACAATCGTCGCTCCCTGCTCAAGGCGGCCGGACTGAGCCCGGTCGCTGCTGGTCTGCTTTCAGCCACGGCAAGCGGTGCCGCGCAGGCTCAGGACAAGAAAGACACGCTGCTGGTGGCCAACGAGTTCGGCGCGAACATGCTCGATATTCAGGGCGTCGGGGCCAATCGCCCGAGCTATGGCGTGGCCTGGAATGCCTATGACCGACTGATGACCTATGGGCGCAAAAAGGGCCCCGACGGCAATCCCATGTATGACTACGCCAAGCTCGAGCCAGAACTCGCAAGCAGCTGGAAACTGGATCCGGATGGGCTGGGGGTGACCTTCATGCTCAGGAAAGATGCCAAGTTCCATGATGGCAGTCCGGTTACCGCAGAAGATGTCCGTTGGAGTTTCGAGCGGGCACTGGCGATGGGCGGATTCCCGGCGTTCCAGATGAAGGCTGGTTCGCTGGAAGAACCCGCACAGTTCAAGGTCATCGACACGCATACGTTCTATGTCAAGTTCATCCGCACCGACAAGTTGTCGATGCCCGACCTCGCGGTTCCGGTCGCCTCGATCTACAACTCGACCCTGGCCAAAAAGAACGCGACCGAGAAAGATCCGTGGGCAGCCGAATGGCTCAAGACCAACGAAGCCGGCGGTGGTGCTTACAAGGTGGTGAGCTGGAAGCCCGGTCAGGAAATTGTCTACGAGCGCTTTGACGACTGGAAGAGTGGTCCGTTACCGAAAATCAAGCGCATTATCCAGCGCGATGTGCCGTCGGCCGGTAACCGTCGCGCGTTGCTGCAGCGCGGTGACATTGACATGACCTACAGCCTCCCACCCAAGGATTTTGCGGACTTTGCGAGCGAAAAGGGCAAGATCAAAGTGGCGAGCCTGCCGGTCGAAAACGCCCTGTTCTATGTCGGGATGAACACGTCCAAGCCGCCCTTCAACAATGTGAAGGTCCGTCAGGCCATTGCATGGGCCCTCCCGTACCAGGCGCTCTTCGAGTCGGCGTTCTACCAACGCGGGATCAAGCTCTTCGGTGGCAGCGCGGACGTGAAGTCACCCACCTGGCCGCAGGCCCATGGTTACAAGACCGACCTTGCGAAAGCCAAGCAGCTGATGGCGGAGTCCGGCGTCGGACCCATCGAGACCGTCCTTTCATTTGATCTGGGCTCTGCAACCGTCTCCGAACCAGCATCCATCCTGATTCAGGAAGCGCTCGCGCAGATCGGCATCAAGATCACCCTGAACAAGGTACCGGGTGCCAGCTGGCGGGCAGCGCTCCTGAAGAAGGACATGCCCCTGATCCTGAACCGCTTCGGCGGCTGGCTCAATTATCCGGAGTACTTTTTTTACTGGTGCTATCACGGCCAGAATGCAGTCTTCAACACGATGAGCTACCAGAACCCCAAGCTCGACAAGCTCATCACCAATGCCCGCTTCGCTGAAAGCAAGGTCCTCTACGAGGGCATGGTCAAAGACATGATCCGGGTCGTGAATGAGGAGGTTCCCCGCATTCCCCTCGTGCAGCCCATGATGGACGTAGCGATGCAGCCCAACATCACCGGCTACACCTACTGGTTCCACCTTGAGCCGGATTACCGGCAGCTGGTGAAGTCCTGATCCGACGCTCACCGTTACGAGGTTTCGATTGATTGCGCTGATTGCCAGACGGGTGCTGGGTGCGTTGCCGAATCTGTTCGGCATCGTGGTCATCACCTTCCTCCTCACCCGGGCGCTTCCGGGTGATCCCGCCGCGTTCTATGCGGGCCCTGCCGGCACGCAGGCGGCGGTTGAGGAGGTACGCGAGAAGCTCGGGCTCAATCGATCCATGCCCGAACAATTCGTGATCTACCTGAACGATCTCGTGCACGGTGATCTCGGCCAGGCCCTCTCGACGGGCCAGCCCGTCAGTCAGGAGCTCAAAACGCGCCTTCCGGCTTCGCTTGAACTCGTCTTTCTGGCGCTCACGCTTGCCATGGTTGTTGCGATCCCGCTGGGCGTCGCCGCAGCGCGTCATCCCAATTCCTGGATCGATCACTTGTGCCGCCTGGTGACCACCGCTGGCGTTTCTCTGCCGACGTTTTTCACCGGCTTGCTGCTGACCTATGTGTTCTATTTTCTGTTGGGTTGGGCGCCCTCGCCCATCGGACGACTCGATCCCTACCTGACGCCACCGGAAGCAATCACCGGTCTCTACACGGTCGACAGCCTGCTACACGGCAACGTCCGCCTTTTTCTTGCCTGCGGTGCCCAATTGACCCTACCGGTCTTGACGCTCGCGATGTTCGTCCTGGCACCACTCGCCCGCATGACGCGGGGTTCGATGCTGGCGGTCCTTTCGGCAGACTTCGTTCGCACCGCGCGCGCTTCAGGTCTGTCATCGACCACCGTCCTTGTGCGCTACGCACTGCGCAATGCCCTGTTACCGGTCGTAACGACGATCGGAATGGTTTTTTCATTCCTTCTGGGTATGAGCGTGATTGTGGATAAGGTCTTCGCCTGGCCCGGCGTCGGATCCTTCGCTCTGGATGCGCTGGTAGCCAGTGACTATGCCCCCGTGCAGGGGTTCGTCCTGACCATGGCACTCCTCTACACCTTACTCAATCTCGTCATCGACCTGCTCTATGTCGTGATCGATCCCCGCGTTCGCCTCACGACATAAGACGCCATGACTGAAATGACCCTCTGGGGCCACGCGCGGGCAACAGCCAGCGACAACCCGTTCACCCTGCTGGCTGTCTTCATGTTTGCGGGCTTTCTGGTCATCGCCGTGATCGGGCCCTCGATTGCTCCCTATGGACCGCTCGCATCGAACGCCAGTCAGGCCCTCACAGGACCGAGTGCGCAACACTGGTTCGGCACGGATTCGCTCGGACGGGATATTTTCTCGCGCGTTCTGGTGGCCACCCGAATTGACTTTTCCATCGCGCTGTCTGCCGTCGGTTTCTCTTTTATAGTCGGCGGATTTCTTGGTGCGGTCGCTGGGTTTTGGGGTGGACGAATCGAACGGATCATCATGCGTCTGTGCGACATGGTGATGAGCTTTCCGCTGTTCGTTCTCGCCATGGGAATCGTTGCCGCACTGGGCAATTCAGTGTTCAACATCATTCTTGCAACGGCAATCGTCAATCTCCCGTTCTATATCCGGGTTGCGTGCACCGAGGTCAATGTGCGCCGTGAGGCCGGATTCATCGAGGCTGCGCGTCTATCGGGCAATAGTGACTGGCGCATCCTCTTCCATCACCTCATTCCCAATGCGCTCCCACCGATGATGGTGCAGGTCTCACTCAATATGGGATGGGCCATTCTCAATGCGGCAGGACTGAGTTTCATCGGACTGGGCGTCAGCCCCCCGGAGGCCGAATGGGGCATTCTGGTCGCTGAAGGCGCCACGTACATCATCTCCGGGGAATGGTGGGTCGCGTTATTCCCGGGCGCGGTCCTGATGCTGGCGGTATTCACCTTCAACCTTCTGGGCGACGGGCTGCGCGACCTGATCGACCCGCGGCGCCGAACCTGATGGCACTCCTCGAGGTTGACAATCTGTCGCTGGAATTCCGCACCCGTGGCGGAACGGTTCAGGCACTCGAAGATGTCTCATTGGCCATCGATCGAGGCGAAACGGTCGGGCTGGTCGGGGAATCCGGGTCCGGAAAAAGCGTTCTCTCCTACGCGATGCTGGGGCTCTCGGATGCAGCGGCGCGCATCACACAAGGTCGCGCTCGGTTTGATGGCGTCGATCTGCTGAATGCTGATGAGCGAACCCTCGCGGACCTTCGCGGCCGCGAAGTCTCCATGATCTTCCAGAATCCCCGCGCGGCCCTGAACCCGATCCGCAAGATCGGCCACCAGATCGAAGATGTCCTTGAACGCCACACCACGACCCTGCGAAAGAACCGCGAGGCAGCAGCAATCGCCTGTCTGGCGCAGATGCAAATCCCCGATCCTCAGCGGCGCTACCATGCCTACCCGTTTGAACTGTCCGGGGGCCTATGCCAACGCGTGATGATTGCGCTGGCATTGGCCTGCAGCCCCAAGCTGTTGATTGCTGACGAGCCGACCACCGGCCTTGATGTGACAACACAAGCTGCCATCATGACCCTGATCATGGAGAAGGCACGAAGCCTTCGCATGGCGACCTTGCTCATCACGCACGACCTGGGACTTGCGCGCGCCTATTGCAACCGGATCGTGGTCATGCATGCCGGTCATGTCGTCGAATCTGCACCCACGGAGTTGCTCTTTACCCAGGCACATCATCCGTACACGCGACAGCTCATTGGTGCGACCCCAATCGGTCGGACGCGATTGGACGACCTCATCGCGGTACCGGGGGGTCTGCCCGACCTCAGACGCGCGGACCTGCCGTCATGCCGATTTTCACAACGGTGCGATCGCATGCAAGCCCACTGTGACCAGCCGCTTCCCCGCCGGATCGACGGGGATCACCTGGTCCGTTGCCATTATCCCATTGACCCTGCGCTGGCCTGATCCTCGTGACGCCCGAAACACCGAACCCACCGGGGGCCACGTGACGGCGCCCGAACCCACTGCATCGCAAAGCGGGACCTCAGCGCTGCTCGACGTTGACAATCTGGTCAAGCGTTTTCCCGTCAAGACCGCTCAAGGCCCTGGCGAACTGCTGGCGGTGAACCGGGTCTCCTTTCAGATTTATCCGGGCGAAACCGTTGGCCTCGTGGGCGAATCCGGCTGCGGCAAGTCGACGCTCGTGCGCCTGCTGACCCGCACCCTGGCGATCACCGATGGCCGTATCCTCTTTGATGGCGAGGACCTTGGACAGGTCGATCCGGCAAAGATGCCCAGGCATCCCAAGCGCGCGAAACTCCAAATGGTCTTTCAGGATGCACAGGACAGCCTGAACCCCCGGTTCACCGCATACGATGCGATCGCTGAGCCGTTGCGCCTGCTGGGGTTGAAGACCGCTGAGCCCAGCATCCGCGCCCAGGTCGCCGACATTGCCCAACTGACCGGACTGCCCGTCGAGCTATTGCAACGTTTCCCCCATCAGCTTTCGGGTGGGCAGAAGGCGCGCGTTGGAATCGCCCGGGCAGCGATATTGCGGCCCCTGCTTCTAGTCCTGGATGAGCCGACCGCCGCATTGGACGTCTCGGTTCAGGTCGTGATCCTGCAGTTGCTGGCGGACTTGCGGCGCAGCCTTGGCATGAGTCTGCTGTTTGTTTCGCATGATCTGAATGTGGTGCGCCTGCTCTGCGACCGGATCCTGGTGATGTACCTCGGACAGATCGTCGAGAGCGGTCCGGCGCGCGAGGTGTTTGCCAATCCTCGCCATCCGTATACCCGTGCGTTGATCGCGTCCAGTCCTTCCAGTGGGCGCAACCCCGCGCAGTATCTCTTGCCCGGCGAACCGCAGAGTCCGATTCGAATGCGTGGCGCCGACGTTGCAGAGCGTTGCGGCTTTCATGGCCGATGCCCGCAGGGCCAGGCGCTCTGCACCGAGCAGGCCCCTGCGTTATTGCCCCTACCTGGCCAAGCCGACCGCAGTGTCGCCTGCCATTTTGCTCAAACGCTGCTGAATTTTTGATAAGGGAACTGTATGACTGAAGAGGATGCACTCAGCTACGTGACCAGCGTCGCCAAAACCCTGTCGCTACCCCTCGAACCAGATCGAGCACAACGGGTTGCGCAACATCTGGCCCGCAACGCCCAAATTGCCCAGGTTCTGGACAGAATTCCACTCGACGCCTATGACGAGCTGGCCGCAATCTATTGCCCCGCTCCCTTCCCGGCTGCAGGTGACATGGGAGGTCAACATGGTTGATACCATCCAGGATGCTGCCAAACAGAATCATTCCGGCAGCGATCAGAAGATCGACGATGCCGTTTCGTTGGCGCAATCGATTGCAAGAGGCGAGCGCAGCGCACGGGAAGTCCTGAACGCCAGTATTGAGAGGATCTCTGCGACAGATGGCCAGGTCAATGCCTTCACTGACCTCACGCTCGATCGGGCGCGCGCCAAAGCGGACGCGATTGATGCGCAACGCGCCCGTGGCGAATCGCTGCCCCCCTTGGCCGGCGTTCCGTTCGCGGTGAAGAATTTGTTCGATATCGCTGGACTGCCCACGCGTGCTGGATCGAAAATCAACCGGACACGCTCGCCTGCGCAAGGCGACGCGTTTCTCGTGCAACAACTCGATGCTGCCGGTGGGATTCTCTTGGGCGCACTCAACATGGATGAGTACGCCTATGGTTTCACCACCGAGAACTCGCACGACGGCCCCTGCCACAATCCCCATCGGCTGGATCGCATCGCAGGGGGTTCTTCGGGCGGGTCCGCCGCCGCGGTCGCTGCGGGCCAGGTGCCCTTGACTCTTGGGTCCGACACCAATGGATCGATCCGGGTCCCAGCATCGCTCTGCGGAGTCTGGGGACTCAAACCCACCTTTGGTCGACTGTCCCGCCGCGGGACCTTTCCCTTCGTCAACAGCCTCGACCACCTCGGGCCATTCGCCAATACCGTTGCAAGCTTGACGGTGGGTTATGACGCCTTGCAAGGGCCCGATCCGCTCGATGGGGGTTGTCACGCCGAGGCTGTTCACCTGGCGTTGCCCGAACTGGCGAAGGGCGTCGACGGATTGCGGATCGGTATTCTCGGCGGCTATTTTGATGAGCTGTCGAGCCCGGCTGCGCGCTCGGTTGTGAGCCTGGCCGCTCGGACCCTGGGCGCAGTGGATACGGTCGTCTGGCCCGACGCGGGGATCGGTCGCGCGGCCGCCTTCGTGATCACCGCCAGCGAGGGGGGAAGTCTGCATCTGGATCCATTGCGCACGCGTGCCGACGAATTCGAGCCGCTCGCAGTCGATCGATTTATAGCTGGCGCCCTGCAGCCTGTGAGCTGGTACTTGAGGGCTCAGCGCTTCCGTCGACTCTACCGTGACCGCGTCAATGCCTTGTTCAAGGACTGGGATATTCTGCTCACGCCAGCCACGCCGATCAGCGCGCCAACCATCGGTACCGACTGGATCGAGATCAACGGCCAGACGCATCCGAGCCGCCCTGCCATGGGACTGTTAACCCAACCCATTTCATTCGCAGGGTGTCCCGTGGTTGTCGCACCCATGTGGCCTGAGGGGACCGATGGCCTACCCATCGGCGTTCAGGTGATCGCAGCCCCCTGGCGTGAAGACCTCGCATTGCGCGCCGCCTACGTCTTGCAAAACGCTGGCGTTGCCGGCATCCGTGGAGTGAACTTGTGATGACCATCAATCTACCGGCCGTCGTAGCAGAAGTGACCGCCGCATTCGCCCGTTACGAGCAGGCGCTGGTGAGCAATGACGTGACCGTTCTCGATGAATTGTTCTGGAACAGTTCCCACACGCTGCGTTACGGCGTTACTGAAAATCTGCACGGTTACGAAGCAATTCAGGCATTTC
>Ga0214919_10012920_pt1 | contig 10187 bp, 9 predicted proteins | sample LL1503_MetaG_FD_177994 | JGI IMG/M metagenome (GOLD analysis project Ga0214919, IMG submission 177994) | Freshwater microbial communities from Lake Lanier, Atlanta, Georgia, United States - LL-1503 | ecosystem: Environmental > Aquatic > Freshwater > Lake | place: USA: Georgia | collected 2015-03-15 | reverse complement strand
CTGGAAAGACCTCCTCTGAAACATCAGCGAAGCTCTTTTCACGATCTGCTAAATATTCATTCCAAGAAGTTGCGTCCCAAATTTCAACGCGAGTATTTGCACCAATAACAACGCACTCTTTTTCTAAACCTGCATATGTGCGAAGTGATTGTGGAATTGTTACGCGACCTTGACGATCAGGAATTTCATCGTGTGCGCCAGCAAACATCACACGGCTGTAATCACGTGCTGATTTTGCAGTGACTGGCGCTTGTTTTAGCGTCTCTGTAATTACTGAAAACTCTTGTGATGGAAAAACATAAAGACAACGTTCTTGTCCTTTTGTAATTACTAAACCTGCAGCAAGTTCTTCGCGGAATTTCGCGGGAAGGATTAAGCGACCTTTGTCATCAAGACGTGGCTCGTGGGTGCCTAGAAACATTTTTAGCGCCCCCTTCCCCAGGTTCGCCGCGAGCTAACCTGCCCGCTTAATTCCCCACTTTACTCCACTTTTCCCCTTTTTCAACCACCTTTTCCCACTTTTAGCCCTTTTCGCCCCCACCTCTCCCCACCCTGCGAGCATGAAAAAAGCCCCTCACATGGAGGGGCTTGGTGTGGAGCTAGGGGGAGATTTACTCCTCGTTGGAGCGGTTCTCCCAGCGCTGCTCAAGGCGAGCGCTTAAATTTGAGCGTGATTTAGGCTGACGTGGGCCGCGGCTCATGGGTGAGATCGAAGAGATTGATGAGATCGCTGTGATCACACCGCTCAGGGCGATGATGAAGCCCAGAATTCCAATAGGTGTTACCTGGGCGATGAGGCCGCCAAAGAGGGTCACTAGACCCAGGAGCAGTAAGCCCGCCCCCAGCATGATGCGGTTACGTGATGGTGAAACAGGGCCCTTTGATGAAAGAGCTGAAACAAGGCGTGGATCTTCAGTTAAAAGAGCAGCCTCCATCTCTTCCAAGAGGCGCTTTTCACGATCAGATAAAGGCATAGCCCCACAATAGAACAGTTTTTCTCTACTCGCTACTCATTCTCTTCATCGGGCTTAATCAACCGTGCAGGACGTACCGAGCCATGGCCAAAACGCTCGCGGGCCTTATCTATAGCCCCTTCCGCCTCACGCCACCCCTTTTCACGCTCACCCAAGATCATTTGAACAGGTGCGCCCTCACTTAAATTCTCAAGAGATACACCGACTAAACGCAGACGGGCTCGTTCAATACGAAGCGCTTGGTACAAACCCTTAACCACTTCATACACATCGTGGGTGCTATCGATTGGTAGCGGCAAGGTCTTTGAACGATTGATCGTTGAGAAATCTCCAAAGCGAACCTTGATTGAAATCGTCTTGGCAAACAATCCCTTGTCCCGTAATCGTGATGTTGCGCGCTCGCACAACCGTAAATATTCGCGCAGGATCTCTTCGGGGTTATCAAGATCTGTTGGAAAGGTTTCTGCGGCGCTAATACTTTTCTCTGCATCTTGCGGTGCAACATCGCGATAGTCGCGACCCCATGCAAGTTCATGCAATGTGGCACCGGCGGCTTCACCTACTGCGCGAATCAAAGTTGTGCGTGGGAGCTTTGCAATATCCTCAATTGTTCGCAGCCCTAAACGCTCTAGAACTTCAGCGGTCTTTGGCCCTACTCCCCACATCGCAGATATTGGTAGCGGGTGCAGGAACTCAAGAATTCGATCGCTAGTAATTTCCAGCATGCCATTTGGTTTGCAGTGAGTTGATGCTAACTTGGCAATGAACTTAGATGGCGCGATTCCAACAGAGCAAGTAATGCCCTCTTGTGCTTCAACCCTTGCGCGGATCGCTGCTGCGATTTCACGTCCTGTACCCAATAACTTTTTTGCACCGGTTACATCGAGAAATGCTTCATCAACCGATATCGGTTCAACATTGGGAGTAAAGCTTTCAAAGATCTCCATGATGTGACCAGAGACCTCTTGGTACCGCGCCATATCAACCGGTAAGAAGATTGCATGCGGTGCTAATCGACGTGCTTGACCAACAGGCATTGCAGAGTGAATTCCAAATTTGCGCGCTTCATAATTTGCTGCAGATACAACGCCACGTGTACCCATGCCGATAACAACAGCTTTACCCTTTAATTCAGGGTTATCTTTTTCGGCAACTGATGCAAAGAAGGCATCCATATCAACATGCAGAATGGTTGCCTGGGTTGGCTTTTCCTCTGCACTCATATTGCGAGCGTACTTTGTTTAGCGCTCCAACTTTCGTAAGCGGCACGTAAATCCCAAGCCCCTGTAGCCCTGATAGAGATACCTCTGGCACCTGTGCGACGGGTAATGCCCCGAACCAGCAGTAGCGATGTCGAATACAAAACATTGGCGTACTCACTTTGAACATCGGTAAAGAATGTTGAATCGCTACACCCATATCCATCATCAAGGGTCAGGAAGATGACACGTTTACCCGAACGCACCGGTGGTGTCTGCATCGCTACCTTGATCCCTGCAACCAAGACCGATGACTGTGATCGCTGTTTCAGCAAATCACTAGAGCGAACCGCACCGATCGCATTAAGGAACTCGCCATAAAACTCGATCATGTGGCGAGACATATCAATCCCTAAGCGATCGATCTCATGCTTCACACTTTCCGATGCGGTCATCGCAGGCAAGCCACTGCTGATCAACGCCGGTGGTTCAAACCCTAAGTTCATCTGTGCACCAGAGACCGCAGCACTGGGTGATTTTTGTAAATCGGAAAAATGCAGCAATAGGTCTCGGCGATTGACATCGGTATGTAGCGAATCAAAACCACCTGTAAGAATCAAACTTTCAGTAACTGGTGCGCTGCACCCAGATCTGCGTACAAAATCATTAAGGTCGATATAAGGGCGGCCAGCAATAATTGATTGCACTTCCCCATCACTGATTCCGCTAACCGTTGATAAGGCGATACGGATCGCGTTGCCATGATCTTCTACGCGATAGACCGCATCAGATGCGTTGACATCAATTGGTGCGATGGTGATTCCCATCTGTCGCGCTTCATCCACAATTAAACGTTTGGGATACATGCCGGGATCATGGGTTAAAACACCTGCAAGAAATGCTGCCGGGTAATGGGTCTTAAGCCATGCAGATTGATAGGTAGGCAGCGCAAAAGCTGCAGCATGTGCTTTACAAAAACCAAAGGATGCAAAGGCGCGCAGAACATCCCAGATCTCTTGAATAATTGGTAGCTCATATCCCTTGGCGGTTGCTGCAGGAAAGAACCAATCGCAGACCTCTTGTTGCCCGGCGCGATCTCCTAGCGATCTGCGTTTTTCATCCGCTGTTGCTAATGAAACCCCGGTCATCGTTGCGATGATCTGAATAACCTGTTCATGGAAGACAACAACGCCTTCGGTGTGGGCCAAAATCTCATATAAATCAGGGTGAATTATCTGCGCTGGGCTCCACCCATGACGCGCTTTAAGAAATGGCGTGATCATGTCGCTCTTCACCGGCCCTGGTCTAAAGAGTGAAATATCAATAATTAAATCGGTAAAGGTTTTAGGCGCAAGCTTTCCAACAAGTTCACGTTGTCCTGGACTTTCTACCTGAAAGATTCCAAGGGTTCTGGTGGATTGAATTAACTCGTAGGTCGCTGTGTCATCCAATGGAACGGTATCAATATCAATGACCTCTTGATGAACCCGTTCGATCTCTTTCATTGAGTAAGCAATCGTTGATTGCATACGAACACCCAAGACATCTAGCTTTAACAAGCCAACCGCTTCAACATCATCCTTATCAAAGGCGACCATCGGATACCCACCAGCGCTGCTCATCAATGGTGCGCGATCTAGAAAACCTCCATCAGATAAAACAATGGCGCATGGATGCATCGCAAGGTGGCGTGGCAAACCATCTAGACGTTGTGCCATCTCAATTGTTGCCGCCATTAATGGCGCCGATGTATTCATGCGTCGAAGTTCAGGTAGAGATTCAAGGGTTGCTGCAATATTGCGCGCACGAACATGTGGCATCGATTTAGCCAACATGTCGATCTCCATACCGGGTAAACCAAGAGCGGCCCCTGCATCACGGATCGCATGACGTGCACGATAGGTATCGACCATCGCTACAACTGCGCACCGTGATTGATTAGTGGGTGATCCCCAATCACTATCGCCATACCTTTTAAAGACCATGTCATAAATTTCAAGACGTCTTGCTGATTCCACATCGATATCAATATCTGGCAAAGCTCTGCGCAGCGGAGAACAAAAACGCTCCATCAATAAACCATGTTGCATGGGATCGACACCTGAGATTCCAAGTAGGTGACAGATCAAGGAACCTGCACCGCTGCCACGAGCTGCAACACGGATTCCGGCATCACGTGCCATATCTGAAATATCTGCAACGGTTAAAAAGTATGACTCGTAACCAAGTGTTGCAACAGTTGCTAGTTCATCATCTAAACGTGCACGTGCTTTGCTGATCTGATCGCTGCTGGTGTAGCGCCAATTGATTCCAGCCTCACTGCGAGAACGCAGCAAGGTACGCATCTCTTGGGCGGTATTTACCCCTACAACATGGGGCTCTGGCAGGTGGGCTCCCCCTAAACCGATATCTCGTTGAGGCGATAACAAAGAACGTTCCGCCCATTCGCGGGTTGTCTTTAACAGTGCACGTGGTGTTCGCTCTCCTGCAGCTCGCGCGATCTCTGCAGCAAGTGAAATCATTTCATCGCTTGATTTTAAAAAACCTTCAGCGTTGCGCCGTTCGATATGGCGATCATGCAACGGCACTAATTGACGCACGCAATCTAGAACATCGGCAACAGGTCCATCGCTGCGATCCTTCATGCGAACAGCGTTAGTGATTACCGCATCAATATCATTGTCACGAGCAAAGATTAAGGATCGTGCTGCATGTTCGGTAGAGCGGGGACCACGACCTGCGACCAGGTGTGAAACACATTCGATAGCGTTGTTAGCAAATAGATCGCGGGTTTGATTAAAGATATGCAGCGCTTGATCAAAGCGGTGGTTTTGTATCGCATCGCTGATAGGTGATTCAGGGCCATGCATCGCATAAACATTGGTGCTGTAATTACTAAACTGTTGCAGAAAATCTAAGGTCAGAACAGGAACACGGGTATCGCTTGTCATTGTTAGCGATGTCATCAACCTGCACAGCGAGCGCCATCCCCCATCGCTATGTGCCAACAAGGTGATGCGGCCTTTTGCGTTACCCAGGTCAATTGCGCAGTTGACCCCGATGATGGGTGCGATTCCATAATCAACACAACTTTGAGTAAAACGGATGGCACCAGCTAACCCATCACGATCTGTTAACGCGAGCGCTGGCATTTCAAACTCAGCTGCGCGTTGAACTAGATCATGGGGATGCGTTGTTCCATATTTCAATGAGTACCCACTGGCAACATTGAGGTGAATAAAGCTCATACGTTACGGATAATCCACTGACCTGTTACTTCATCACGTTCTAGTTCAAAGGTTGTTAACGCACCGATAGGTGCCGCCTCTACCCTCCACACAGCCCGTGCTTGATCATCGGGGCGATACTTTCCATCGCTGATTCGATTCCACCAACCACCTGCTTCACACCAACGAGACAACACCGCATGGATGCGAAATCGTTTTCCTTTGTAGGTGAACTCGATAGGAGTTGTTGCACCATCGATAGTGACATCGAGGGCGGGATTAACCTGCATGGCTGACATTTCTGGGTGGACCTTTCACAGCTGTGGGTATTCGAACAGATGTTCGAAAAATAGCCCTCCCCACCGACAAATAGCAAGCCGCTGAGCGTGTCGTGGTCAGAATTAGTTGAAACTTCAACTACTATTGCCCAGTAAGTTCAACCAACCAAAATTTCAAGGAGTCTAAATGGACATCGTCCTCATCATCGGTCGCGTGCTATTTGCACTGATCTTCATCTCTTCAGGCGTTTCACACCTCACCAAGCTTGAGGCAATGACTGGCTACGCCAAGTACAAGAAGGTGCCAGCAGCAAAGTTCAGCGTGGTCCTATCTGGTCTCATGATCCTCGTCGGCGGTCTCTACATCGCATTCGGCGTGTACGCAGATCTCGGTGCGCTACTTATCGCACTGTTCCTACTGCCAGCAGCGTTCATGATGCACGCATTCTGGAAGGAAACAGATGCAACAGCTAAGCAAAATGAGTCAATTGGATTCTTCAAGGATCTCTCACTTGCAGGTGCTGCTTTGATCATCTTCGCACTAATCGCAAGCGGAACAGTGGCAGATCCAGACTTTGGTCCATCAATCGCACTTTCATTCTTCAATAAATAATTACAAGTAAGAAAAGCCCGTCGGTTTCATACCGGCGGGCTTTTTTGCACCATGATTAGCCAATGGAAATCATCAGCGGATTACTTGCAGGTGGTTTCATCGGCGCAGTGTTGGGATTTATCGGTGCAGGTGGAGCGATGCTCTCTGTTCCAATCCTGCTGTACATCTTTGACTTCACCCCTCAGGCTGCAACAACTGCAGCTATTGCTGTTGTCTTAACTGCGGCGATTTCAGGGTTGCTTCCTAAGATCAAAAGCAAAGAGGTCCTCTTCAAAGAGGCCTCTGTCATTTGGGCCTTAGGTCTGGTTACCAATATTGGTTTTTCTATCATCGCTCACCGTTTAAGCGATTCAGTGATCACCACCGGCTTTGCCCTTGTTCTTCTATCAGCTGGAACAGCGATGTTAATTAAGCCGGTTGCAGGTACCGAAAAGAAGATTCCAATCATTTGGCTGGTTGTAATGTCATTGGTAATCGGTTCGATGACAGGTTTATTTGGAATCGGTGGTGGCTTTCTTGCTATTCCCGTTCTTGTTCTCTTCTTTAAAGTCCCACAAGGAAAAGCTGCAGGTACATCACTTGCAATCATTGCAATTAACTCAATCACCGCTTTCTTTGGTCATTACCAAAATTGGTCAGAGGTTACGTGGACCGTGCCGATCGCTATGTCTATTGGAGCGGTGATTGTTGCTCGCTTTGCATCGATCAAGAGTGGCCAAATGAACGCCACTATCCTGCGTAAGAGCTTTGCTTTCTTGCTGTACTCGATTGCGTTATTTACCCTGCTTGAAACCTGGGTTATTGCTTAATCGAACGCACCTTGATGTATTTAGATTGCAATCCAACCACCATATAGAGCAAGACCGGGAAGGCAAAAGCAATCGGCAGCGAAGTAACTTCGGCGATTAATCCGATAATCGTTGGTCCGCCAAAGTAAGCAGCGATTGCAATTAATCCCACGCGAGCCAAACCAACTGATGGTGCGATTCCAGGAATCGATGCTGCGGCAAGGTTAAAGGCCGGGAAGAATGGTCCCATTCCAAAACCTGCTGCACCAAAACCTAAACAGACAATGATTAAACCTGCGGTTGGATAAGAATCCGAGATAGAGATTCCAACTAATAACCCAATCCCCCACAAGCCACCACCAAAGTAACCACCATACTTAACAGTGTTTACATGGCCCCACTTTTCAAATGCGCGATCTCCCAGCAGGCGACTGGCGATCATCGCTAATGAAAAAGTTGTCGCTGCTGCTGCATTTAATCCCTTGCCGATACCCATGTGATCCTGAAGCAGAATTCCGCTCCACTCATAGGCACCACCTTCAGGAATTAATGCGCACATCAATCCAATTCCAAGCGCCCATAAAATCAAGGACTCTTTACCAAAGAGTTTGACCTTGCCTGCATCATCTTTTCCAGGTTCACCCAAATGACCATCATGTTCTGGTGGAAGCAGGTAGTGAGAAATAAATTGGAAGACAAACAATCCAAGAACTGAGATCGCAATTAAGTTATCGCGCGGAGAAACAAAGTTAGCGATTAACCCTCCTACCAAGGTCGCAGCAAATGCCCCAATGCTCCAGAAGCCATGGAAGCTAGACATCCATCGGCCTTGGGTGTGCTTTTCAATCTCGACCGCCTGACCATTTATCGCAATGTCCATGAATGAGACATTAAAACCGGTGATAAACAATCCCAAGAGCAAGATCTGCACGCTATCTGCCATTCCAACTACAAAGACTCCTAGCGGCAATAACACCCCAGAAATACGTACAACGATCTTGGATGAGAATGAATGAACAACTCTTCCTGCAATCTGTGCACCTGGAATCGATCCCACCGTGCTTGCTAAGAGAACCAAACCAAACTGACCATCGCTAAGACCCAATGAATTCTTGATCTCTGGAATACGAGGAATCCACGCAAGTCCTAGAAAACCCAAAAAGAAGAATGAGGCGTAAATTGCATTACGGGCTCGGATTCCAAGGGCATATAAATCAGTTGTCATAGAGTGATAACGGTAACCCACTTCAACAGATAATCTTGGTTCATGGAAGGCGTAAAGGAAAAAGCTGCGGTCAAGCGAGTAATTGCCGCCCTTGCCGAGCACGGGTTAACAGGCGAAGTGCACGTACTTTCAGATAGCGCACGTACCGCTCAAGAAGCAGCCTCAGCTTTAGGAATTGAAGTTGGCCAGATCGCATCATCTCTTATTTTCAAACTCCCAGATGACTCGCCTCTATTGATTATTACAAGCGGTCGTCACCGCGTTGACACAGATTTAGTTGCAAAAAACTTGGGAATCGAAAAACTCGGACGGGTAGATGCGGATTACGTCAAGGAAAAGTCAGGCTTTTCAATTGGTGGCGTAGCCCCCATTGGTTGGGTCTCCCCCGCAACCATACTTATTGATCAAGCATTGAATGACTATGAGGTTGTATGGGCGGCAGCTGGTCACCCTCATGCGGTCTATCCCACAACATTTAATGAGTTGCTTGAATGTACGGGTGCGCAGCCAATGATTGTCGGCGAATGATAGTTGCCTACTTCTGGACGATTAAGTCTTCACGGGTGCTGAATGCGATTGTTGCGATGGGCTTTGATCGTTTCTTTTTAATGGCGGATAAGAATGTTTCTTTTCATAAATCTTTAGGTACAGGTAAAGGGGAAACCTTTACGCCAAGCGATGCCAATGCGTTGCAGTGGGGTTTAGTTGCAGTGGTTGAGGATATTGAAAAGTTTGATTCATCAACAGTAGTAAAGCGTTGGCGTAAGGGTTCAGTCTCTGAGTTTCGTGCGGTGCTAGAACCGATTTCATCGCATGGCAAGTGGGCGGGTAAAGAGCCGTTTGTTGCATCTGTAAAGGAATGGGATGGGCAAGTTGCTGCGATTACTCGTGCACGCATTAAGTGGAGTCAGAACTTTAGATTTTGGAGTTCGGTCCCCCCTGTAACTGTTTCACTAAAATCAGCGCCAGGCTTGGTTGCGGCGATCGGAATTGGTGAAGCACCCATTGGACTTCAGGGGACTTTTTCACTGTGGGAGTCAGCGGCTGCGATTCGCGAGTTTGCCTACAAGGGTGCTGCGCATCAAAAGGCGATTGCAGATACATCTGCCTATAACTGGTATTCAGAGGAGCTTTTTGCTCGATTTGCTGTGCGTGAAATACGCGGATCTTTGCAGTAACTGTCTTATATAAATGGAATAAGGCAGACTTAACCTATGTCTATCCGCCATTACACACCCCGTCGTCGGGCCAGAGGTGGCGCATCTCCCCTACTGATCAAAGTAATGGGTGTTGCACTTGGCGTCGCAATTTTGATGCAGATCGCATATCCATTAGTAGATGGCACGGCGCTGCAGGTCATCACGATTACATCTGTTTATCTAGCAGCACTTGCAATGTTCCTTCATGGAATTGCAGCCTTTGGTGCTCGTTACGGGTGGAGCTTGCTGGGAATCACGCTTGTCTTTGGATTTTTAATTGAACAAATTGGAGTAACTACTAGCTGGCCATTTGGTGAGTACACATACTCATCAACCTTGGGACCAAAGTTATTGAGCGTTCCATTAGTGGTGCCATTTGCGTGGGTGATGATCGCTCATCCATGTTTAGTTGCAGCACGCAGAATTGGTAAGTCATGGGTGTTCTTGTATGGAGCCTTGCTTATGACGGCATGGGATCTTTTCTTAGATCCGCTTATGGTTTCAGCTGGTCGTTGGACATGGGTAGTTAAAGGGGCACATGTTCCTTTCCAACCTGAAATTCCATTGTCTAATGCATTTGGTTGGTTGTTGTCATCAATAGCACTCATGACGATTCTGCACTTTTCAACTCCGCGAGATCGCCGCAAGGTGGGTGGATCACTGATCGCAGCTGATGTCATGTTG
>Ga0214919_10012917_pt1 | contig 10189 bp, 9 predicted proteins | sample LL1503_MetaG_FD_177994 | JGI IMG/M metagenome (GOLD analysis project Ga0214919, IMG submission 177994) | Freshwater microbial communities from Lake Lanier, Atlanta, Georgia, United States - LL-1503 | ecosystem: Environmental > Aquatic > Freshwater > Lake | place: USA: Georgia | collected 2015-03-15 | reverse complement strand
ATGGAAGCGGTCGTGTGAGATGGTCGGGTTGATGCCAAAGGTGTGGTACTCGGCACCAATGCCGCGCACAAAGCCGCTGATCAAACGTCCGCCGGTGATGACGTCGATCATGGCGTGCTCTTCGGCCACGGTGATGGGGTGTTGGCGCAAGGGCAGGGCACTGCCCAAAATGGCGATCTTGACCTTTTTGGTGCGCCGCGCCAAGGCCGATGCCATGACGATGGGCGAGGGCATCAGGCCATAGGCGGTTTGGTGGTGTTCATTCACCGCCACGCCATCAAAGCCCAGCACTTCGCCGTATTCGAGTTCGTCGAGGTAGCGGTTGTAGAGCTGGTGGCATTTGACCGGGTCAAAGTATTTGTTGGGCAGGTTGACCCAAACGGTTTCGTGGTCTTTGGTGGCCTCGAAATCCAGATCGGCATACGACATCAGGTGAAACAAAATGACTTGCATGGTTCAAGCTCCTAGGCAGCGGTGTGTTGGACGGCGGCGCAAAAAACGCCTGGGTGTTCGATTTGTGGCAAGTGACCGCATTGGTCGATGACTTGCAAATGGGCATGGGGCATATGGGACTTGAGTTTTTCGCCGCAGGCCAAGGGCATGATTTTGTCTTGAGCGCCCCACAAAATAGACACGGGCATTTTGACGCGGTGCAACCACTTGTGCAAGCAGGGGTCGTGCAAACGCGGCTCCCAGGCCAGCAAGGCGGTGGTGTGCCGATTTTTCAGGCGAATGTTTTGGTCTTCTTCTGACAGCGGTATGGCCAGCACTTTTTCGGCCAGGGCTTGGTTGTGAAACAAGTTGCGCGCCATCTGCTCAGGTGACCACAGAAAAATATCGCCCGGCGGGTCATTGGCCACGCGCACGCCGGCAGGCGCACTCAGCAGCATGGACTTGACGCGGTGCGGGGCGCGAATGGCGATTTCCATGGCCAACCATCCGCCCAAAGAACTGCCGACCAAATGCACGGCTGGCAATTGCAGGTGGTCCAGCAGGTCGAGGTAGTAGTACGCCAAGTCGTGCATGTTTTCCAACCAGGGCGTTTCATCGGATTGGCCAAACCCAGGGTGCTCGGGAACGATCAAGTCATAACTTTGTGCCAGGGTTTCCATGAAGGGCTGGATCATGGCCGCGCCATCGGCACCGTGCAAATAAATCATCGGCGTGCCCTGGCCTTTGCGGCGAATGCGCACCCGGCAATCGTTGATCGTGATGAAGGTTTCTTGAAACGACATGGTGATGGACCTTTTTGCCTAGGCGGTGGGTTGTGGCTGGGCTTTGGCCAGCAAGCTGTACTGGGCGAACTGCACCACTTGTTGGGCCACGGTTTTGAGTTGGGTCGACACAGTTTCTTCGCGCAACAGGCCATCAGGCCCGAACGGCTTGGTGCTGGAATTGATGGTGGCCGAGTACGGCGTGGGCCAGCCACGCAAAGCATGCACGATGGAGCGCAGGGTGAACAAGGTGGTGCCCATGGCTTGAATGCCCTCGGCGCAGACCACACAGCCCACGGCACGGCCATCAAAGTAGGGCCGTTCGTCGCTGCGCATGTCTTCGGTGTAGTCCAGCGCATTTTTCAGCAAACCAGGGATGGAGCCGTGGTAGCTGGGCGAGGCGATCACGATGCCGTCGGCTTCGCGCAGCAGTTGAACCAAGCGCTGCGCACTGGCGCTGCGGGTTGTGACCATGGGGTCGTAGGCGTCCATCACCAACTCGGTCGCGCACAAAACGGCGGTGCGGGCGCCGAGTCCTTCGGCATGGGCCAAGGTGGCGCGCAGGGCCAGCTCAGAGGTGGAGCCAGCGCGGGTGGTGCCGCCAATGCCAACGATGAAAGGTTTAGGAAGGGTCAAAATAAAAATGTCCTGCGGATCGGGCGACGGGCTAGGGGCTTGTGGCAAGCCGCAGCGCACCTGCGGGTTTAAACTTTGCATGCAAACTTTGAATGCGTTTCGCGCATGTTACGAACCGGTGTTTGCTTTGTCAACGCGGTGGACCTTGAGATTGTCTAGGGCTTACCCTAGTTTTTAAGCGGGTCCAATGGGTTCAACATATGCATACTTAGTTTGCACGATGTGTGCATGCCTGTCGCAACGCCATTTTGGGCGTTGAGTCAAAAAAATGAAACTCAAAACATTCGAACAGTTTTACGCCACGCCCGGCCATTTGTTTCGCCGTGCGGGGCAATTTGTCACATCCACCTTTGAGGCCGAGATGGGTCACATTGGCATCACCGCCAGCCAGTTGTCGGCCATTTTGGCGGTGCACATGCAACCGGGTATGCAGCAGCGCGAACTGGCTGCGGCCTTGAGTTGGGACGAGGCCACCGTGGGCGGAATGGTCAGCCGCTTAGAGGCGCAGGGCTATTTGGAGCGGCGCAGCACGACTCGCTCACGCCGGGGAAGAGAAATTTTCATGACCCCAGCCGGTGAGGATTTGTACCAACGCATCGAACCGCATGTGGCGGCCATCCAGCGCCAGTTGCTCAAACGGCTCAAAGCCGATGAGCGCAAGCAACTGATTTACCTCATCAGCAAAGCCATGGGGGTGGGTGCGGCGCAGTTTGATGCCCCACGCGCAGGCAAAAAAACCTGAGCGTGGGTTGCGCGCATTCAGTGGCGCTGCAAAAAGCCCAGCAGTGCTTGGTTGAAGATGGCTTCTTGTTCGATGTTGGCGATGTGCGCGGCGTCTTTGATCACCAAGAACTCGGAGCCAGGTAGGTTTTCGTGGATCAGTTGGGCCATCTCTGGGGGTGTGCCATGGTCTTGGTCACCCACGATCACCAAAGCCGGGGCTTTGATTTCTTTGAGCCGGTCCAAATAGTCCACCTCGGCAATGGCTGCGCAGCAGCCTGCAAAACCGTTGACCGGGGTGTTGGCAATGCCTTGGCCAATTCGCGCCATGGTGGCGGGTTCGCGTTGGCGGTAAGGCTCGGTGAACCAGCGCGACAAGGTGCCCTCGACCAAGGCGGTCATGCCTTTTTCGTGCGCCAGCTTGATGCGGTCTCCCCACATTTGCGCCGCATTGGGCGGGCGCCGGCTGGTGGTGTCGGCCAGCACCAAGCTGGAAAACACACCCGGGTGGGCCAGGGCATAGGCTTGGCCGATCATGCCGCCCATGGACAGCCCGACCCAATGGGTGTGCTCAATGTGGAGGTGTTGCAGCAAACCATGCACATCGCCCGCCAGCATGTTCATGGTGTACGGACCGACCGGGGCACTGGACTGACCGTGGCCTCGGGTGTCAAAGCGCAGCACGGTGTAATGCGGCGCCAACAAGGCGGCTTGCGCGTCCCACATGCTGATGTCGCACGCCAAGGAATGCGACATGGTGACCCAAGGCCCTTGGCCTTCGATGGTGTAGTGGATGTCAATGTCGCCGATGCGTGCTTTCATGGTTTCTCCATTCAGGTTGGGTTAGTCGATTTGAATTTGTGCGGCGGCTGCGAGTTTTTTGAAGTTCAACACTTCCTCGGCGATCAGTTTGTCCATCTCGTCTGGTGTGTTGGTGGCCGGCTCAATGCCCAAGGGGCCAAAGCGTTGGCGCACTTCCGGCTGGCGCAGCACTGCCACCAGGTCGGCGTTGATTTTGTCCAGCACCGCGCGTGGCGTTTTGGCCGGTGCCAACAAGCCGTACCAAAACACCCACTTGTAGCCTGGCAAGCCCGCTTCGGACACGGTGGGCAAGTCGGGCGTCTCGGCCATGCGCTGGGTGCTGGTCACAGCAATCGCTTTGGCTTTGCCGTCTTTGACCAGTTGGATGGCGCTGGCGTAGGGCGAGATGAATAAGTGCGTTCGCCCTGCGATGGTGTCGGTCAAGGCTTCGGGAATGCCTTTGAACGGCACGTGCACCATTTGGACATTGGCTTGGGCCTTGAGCAACTCGGCGGCAAACTGCGAACCACTGCCCGTGCCGGCCGATGCGTAATTGAGTTGCCCCGGTCGGGCCCGCGCCAGGGCTAAAAACTCTGCCAGGGTGTTCACCCCCAGCAAAGGCGACACCACCACCAAGGCCGGCCCTGTGGCGGTGAGTGAAATGCCCGAAAAATCTTTTTGCGGATCGAAGGCCAGCTTGGGGTAGATGGCCGGTGCAATGGCGTGGGCCGATGAGATGGACAACAAGGTGTGCCCATCGGGTGCAGATTGGCTCAGGGCCAGGGCGGCCACATTGCTGCCGGCGCCCAAGCGGTTCTCCACCGTGACGGCTTGCTTCCATTGCTCCGACCATTTTTGTGCCAGCAAGCGCGCGGCAATGTCGGGCACGCCACCGGGCGTGAAGCCGACCAAAATTTTCACCGGCTTTTGGGGGTAAGCGGTTTGAGCTGTGGCGGACTCCAAGCCCGCAGTCAATGCCCCTAAGAGCAAGGCCCCATGGCAAGTCATGCGCAATAAGTTCATGGTGGATCCTTGGGTCGGTTCAGGGGCGGTGATAACATGAATCGGTATCGAAAAAAAGAGCGATTCTCAAATGAAAAAACACAATTTGGTGCTGGTGCCGGGTTTGATGTGCGACCACAGCGCGTGGGACCCCATGCTCGAAGGTTTACGCAGCGTGGCTTGTTGTCAGATCATAGACCACGGTCAGGCGCGCAGCCTGGTGGTCATGGCCCAGCAATTGTTGGCCTTGGCGCCACCGCGTTTTGCCCTGGCTGGGCATTCCATGGGTGGGCGCGTGGCGCTGGAAGTCATGCGCTTAGCGCCCGAGCGGGTCAGCCATTTGGCCCTGATGGACACGGGCTACTTGCCCAAGGCGCTTGGCGCGGCGGGAGACGCCGAGGTGGCCAAGCGCAAGGCTTTGATGGACATTGCCCAGCGCGATGGCGTGCGCGCCATGGCCATGCAATGGGTGCAAGGCATGGTGGCGCCACAGCGCTTGAGCGATGCGGCACTGGTGGAGCGGGTGGTGGCCATGATGGAGCGCAAATCCGCTGAGGTGTTTGCGCACCAAATCAAGGCCTTGATCGAGCGCCCCGATGGCACCGATGTATTGCGCCAATTGCGCATACCCAGCTTGGTGTTGTGTGGCGCACTTGACAGTTGGTCCAACCCTGCACAGCATGAAGAAATTTCTCAATGGATTCCCGCACGCCCTGCGGTGGTGTCGGTGGCCGATGCCGGTCACATGGTGACCATGGAGCGGCCTGAACCCGTGGTTCAAGCCTTCAAGGACTGGCTGTCCATGCCCTGAGATTGCAGCAAGGTGTGAAGCCGCGCCAGGTTGGGCGCTGACCCATCCAGGTAGGCACACACATAGCGGTCGGGTCGGACCAGCACGGCGGGGGCTGGGGCGCTGTCCAACATGGTCTGCAACACCGCTTGCACATCGCGAAACACGCGCTGCCCGGTTCCCGGCGGCGATAAAAAATCTTCTTCGGCGCGCAGCAGATCGATCACCACCAAGCCCGCCAGGTTCAATGCAGGCAAAGCAGGCCCATCGTGCCAGCGCAGCAGGGCCCAACCGGGACCCATGGCATCGTCGAGCCAACGGCGTTGGCCATCAAAGCCTTCCAGCTGGGGTTGGGGCAGCAATTGACCGGCGGGGATGAGCGCACCGGGGCGGGGTGTGGCATCAAAAAAGCCCTGGAAGAAGCGCGGCTTGGGTTTGAATTTCAGGTGCAAGATGTGGTCGCGAAAGCGAGGCACCCAGCACACCAGGCGCAGCAAACCTTGGGCCAAAGCAGCCCCCCATGCGCTTTGCGGCTGCATGTAAATGCCAATGCGCAAAGCCATTTGGATCAGCGACCAGGCATGCGGTGCACGTTCTTGCGCATAGGTATCAAGCAGGCTTTCGTGGGCTTGGCCGTGGACCACGGCCGCCAACTTCCAGGCCAAGTTGCTGGCGTCGCGCACACCGCTGTTCATGCCTTGCCCGGCAAAGGGTGGGGTCAGGTGGGCTGCGTCACCCGCGATCAAGGTCCGATCCACCCGCCACTGCTTGGCAATGCGGGCGTGAAAGGTGTAGACCACTTTGCGCAAAATGGTCAAGCCCACATCGCTGGGTTCGCGCTGCGCAATCATGGCCCTGACTTGGCTGTCGGGCAACACCGATTCAGGCGTTTCTCCGGGCTTGAGCATGAACTCATAGCGCACCGTGCTTTGCGGACCGGGCAGTCGGATGGCTGGCCGCTGCGGGTCGCAGTAGGTGCGGGTGTGGCGAAAGGGGGAGGTTCTGCCGATCAAATCGGCGATCAACCAGCGTTGCTCATAGGTGCTGCCTTCCCATTCGATGCCCAATTGCTGGCGCACCGTGCTGCGCCCGCCATCGCAACCGACCAACCAGCGGCAACGCAGGGCTTGCAGCTGACCTTGGTGCTGCACCTGCAAGTCAACACCATTGGTGGTTTGGGTGAATTGCATCAACTCGTGTTCAAAACGAATTTGCACGTGCGGGTAAGTGGTCAAGCCATCGCGCAACAAAGCCACCAACTGTTGCTGGCGAAAGGCATTGCGTTTGGGGTGACCGTATTCGGTGGAGGTGGGCTCGACTTTGGCAAATAAGCGGTTTCGCCACGAGTAGTAATGCACCCCATAGCTTTGCACGATCATCGGCAAAAACCGCTCCAGCATGCCCATGGTTTGCAAGGTGCGCAGGCTTTCGTCGTCAATCGACACGGCCCGCGCTTCGTCCACCGTGTCGCTGGCTTTTTCAATCAACCACGTGCGCACACCCGCTTGGGCCAGCAAATGCGCCAGCACCAAACCCGTGGGACCGGTGCCCACGATGGCCACATCACAATCGAAGGCGGTCATGTCAGCATGCCTGTGGTCGGTTGTTGCGTTTTGGCAGGCATGCGCCCGCACGCACCCAGTTCAAGGCTCACAACACCACATGCACGTTTTTGTGTTGGGTGTAGGTGAGCAGCTCGTCAAAGCCTTCCTCGCGGCCAATGCCCGACTGCTTGTAGCCGCCAAAAGACGCGCCAATGAAATGACTGCCCACATGGTTCACCCACACAAAACCGGCCTGCACCCGCCCAGCGGTGCGGTGGGCAGTGGCCAAATTTTGCGTCCATATGGAAGCGGTGAGGCCGTATTCCACGGCATTGACCTGCTCGATCATCTCGGCCTCGTCGCGCCACTTGATCACCGACAGCACAGGGCCAAAAATTTCTTCGTTGGCCAAACGCATTTTTTGCGTGACGTTGGTGAACACGGTCGGCTGAACAAACCAACCCTTGGCCAATGCCGGGTCGCTGGGCCGCTGGCCACCATAAGCCAGTGTGGCGCCCTCTTGTTGGCCCAGGGCAATGTAGGCCATGATTTTTTCGTGCTGCTGCTGCGACACGATGCAGCCCATGGTTGTGGCCATGTCGGTGGGGATGCCGGGCTGGTAGTGGCGGATCGCTTGGAGCATGCCCGCCACCACTTGGTCGTGGATGCTTTCATGCACAAACAAGCGCGATGTCGACCCACAGCTTTGACCACACCAGGTGAAGTTCATGCCATTGACCGCAGCGGGAATGGCTTTTCCCATGTCGGCGTCGGGGTAAATGATGCAGGCATTTTTTCCACCCAGCTCCAATGTCACGTGCTTGAGCCGCTCGGCACCGGCGCGGGCAATGGCGCGCCCCGTGGGCACACTGCCAATCAAGGCCAGGCGCGGCACATCCGGGTGGTTGACCAAGGCTTGCCCGCATTCAATGCCGCCACTCAAAATGTTCAGCACACCCGGGGGCAAGATGCCACCGATCAACTCCATCATCCGATACGAGGAAAGCGGCGCTTGGTAGGGTGGCTTCATGATCACCGCATTGCCCGCGATCAAGGGCGGGGCCATTTTGGCGGCGGTGAACATGATGGGGTGGTTGTAGGCGACGATGCGGGCGCACACGCCATAGGGCTCGCGCAGCGTGTAGTTGAGGATGCCCTCGCCCATGGGCAAGGTTTCCCCTTTGACCTCGGTGGCCAGTCCCGCGTAATAGTCAATTTGCGCTGCGGCGATCAAAGCGTCGCGCTGCATTTCAACGATGGGGTTGCCGCAGTTGGCAGCGTCGAGCAAGGCCAATTCAAACGCGTTGTCACGCAACACCTGGGCCACTTTTTTGAGCAAGCCCGCACGCTCCAAAGGTTTCATGCCACGCCAGATGGCAAATCCTTGTTGGGCGGCACGCACGGCGGCATCGACATCGGCGCTGTTGGCCTCGGCCGCTGGGCCCAGGGATTCGCCGGTGGCCGGATTGAAGGTGTCGAGGTAGCCCCCTTGGGGCCGGTGCCAAGCACCACCGTAATACAGGTCGCGGTGCTGGGGCAAGACAAGTGTGGGGTGATGGGTGGACATGTTCATCTCTTGTGGCTGGCGGTGGCTTGGCCACTCATGTTGGCGTCATAGCCGGGGGCAATGCAGGCATCGATGACGCACACTTTGCCTTGGCGGGCGTGCTGCCAACCTTGCAATATCACTGCGTCTAGGTCTTGGGGTGTGCGCACCGGCCCAATGGCCGTGGCGCCCATGGATTGGGCCATGGCGGCGATGTTGATTTCGGGGCCGTCCATGCGCTGGCCAATCCATTTGTTTTCAATGGGGCGGCCGCGTTCTTTGGCCACCCGCTCTTGGTGCAACTCGTCGTTGAAGAAAGAGTGGTTGTTGCACACAATCACCAACAAGGGGATGCCGTAGTGCACGGCGGTCCAAATGGCGGTGTTGCCCATCAAAAAGTCGCCGTCGCCAATCATGGCCACCGCCACCCGCTGCGAGCCCATGTCGCGCAATGCCAGGGCCGTGCCCACCGCATTGCCAGGTCCTGCGCCCACGCCGCCGCCGCCGTCAGCCCCCAAGTAATCAAGAGGGTGGCGGAAGTGGCGGTAGGCCCCATTCCAACCCAGGGGCAAGCGCACCAGGCAAATGGCTTCGGGCAAAGTGTCCAAAGATTGGGCCAAGTGGCGAATGCCCAGCACCTCATTGCCGTGGGGTGGCAGCGGCGTGATGGCCGGCCAGGTGCGCGCAGGGCGGGGCTTGAGTTGATCATTTAAGGCGGCCACAGCGGCATCTGGCTCGCACAGCATGAACACATCGGCTGGGGGCAGGCTGCCCATGTCCATGCTCCAACCGCGGTGGCTGTGCGCGTCCAGGGACACGTGGATCACTTGGGCTGCTGTGCTGCTGTTGCCAAAGGCTTGTTTGAAAGCGCCGCCTGGGTCGATCCAGTCGAGCATCAACACCACATCGGCTTCGCGCAAAGCGTCGATGGCTGCAGGGGGCATGAAATTGCCGGGTGGGCCCACGTGCTGCGCGTGGTCGGTGGGAAACACCGCGCCGGTTTTCAAATCGGTGATCACCGGCGCTTGCAGGGTTTCGGCCAAGCGCACGCGCGCTTGCCAATCGGTTTCGCTGCGCGACATGCGCCCCATCAAGATGACGGGTCGCTGGGCTTGGCTGAGCAAGTCGGCTGCGCGTGCCACGTCTGAGGGAGCCGGTGGCGGCGCCACTGGAGGCGCGTAGCGACGCACATCCGGTGTGGGCACCAGGGCGCCGGTTTTTTGCTCTTGCAAGGCCGCATCCAGGTTGATGTAGACCGGCCCGCGTGGCGCGGTTTGGGCAATTTGGCTGCCGCGCAACAAGGCCTCAATGGCCGCCGGGATGGAGCCCGGTTGGTTGTCCCACTTGGTGTAGTCGCGCACCAATGCACCTTGGTCGGCAGCGGTGTGGATCCAATCGATCCACGGTCTGCGCCGGGCCGCATCCCACGGGCCTGTGGCACCGAGCATCAGCACCGGGGCGCGGTCGCACCAGGCATTGAACACCGCCATCGTGGCGTGCATCAAACCCACGTTGGAGTGCACCACCGCACCCATCATGCGGCCCGATGTTTTGGCGTAGCCATGGGCAATGGCGATGGCCACCTCCTCATGCAAGCACAGCAGCATCTGCGGTGAATGGTTGCCCAAATGGTTGACCAAGCTGTCGTGGAGGCCACGGTAACTCGCCCCAGGGTTGAGCGCCAGGTAGGGGATTTGCATCTCGCGCAGGCATTGGGCTATGGCATCACTGCCCCAAAATTCGCTGCCCGGCGCACCTGGCACCGGCAGGTCGTTGTGGGGCGTGGATGAGGTGGGTTCGGTCATGGTGTTCAATCGGCTTTGATGTTGGCTTCGCGGATGACCTTGCCCCAACGGGCATGGTCATCGCGGATGATTTGGGCCAAGGCTTCGGGGGTGCTGGTGGTGGGTTCAATGCCTTGAGCTGCCAAACTGGT
>Ga0214919_10012916_pt1 | contig 10189 bp, 4 predicted proteins | sample LL1503_MetaG_FD_177994 | JGI IMG/M metagenome (GOLD analysis project Ga0214919, IMG submission 177994) | Freshwater microbial communities from Lake Lanier, Atlanta, Georgia, United States - LL-1503 | ecosystem: Environmental > Aquatic > Freshwater > Lake | place: USA: Georgia | collected 2015-03-15 | reverse complement strand
GAGCGCGTTCGTTTCTTGTGCATCTTCTCCAGCAACTTGGACGAGTTCTTCATGAAGCGCGTGGGTTCGTTGCGTCACCAAATTGAAGAGGGGCTCACTGGACCAGTCGTGGAGGCGCTCACCCCCGCGCAGCAATTCGCGGGCATTCGCGAGCGCGTCATGATCATGGCAAAAGCACAGGCAAACATGCTGAAAACGGATTTGTATCCAGCATTGCGCACGCACGATATTGAACTGCTGAAATGGGATGAGCTGAATATGGACGAGCAGAACGAAGCTCGAAAATGGTTCCGCCACAATGTGTTTCCAATTTTAACTCCGCTGGCGGTTGACCCTGGCCATCGATTCCCATTCATCTCCAATATGAGCGTGAGCTTGGGCGTGATGTTGCAACGACCCGGCGAAAGTGAACAACTATTCGCGCGCGTGAAAGTCCCCGAGATTCCGTCGCGTCTGTATCGCGTGCCTGGGACTCGACGATGGATTCCGCTGCAGGACATTATTGAGCACAATTTGGATGAGCTCTTTCCAGGCATGGAAATTCTGAAAGTGCTTCCGTTTCGCGTCACGCGCAACGCGGAGATTGACAACGACAACGACGACGCCGACGATTTGCTTGAGGCCATTCAGCAGCAACTTCGCGAGCGCCGTTTCGCCCGCGTGGTGCGCATGGAAATTCCAACCAACGCCAATCCGCGCATTCTAAAGTTCTTAATGGATGAACTTGAAATCGACGAGGCGGATATTTACGAGTCCGATGGCGTGCTTGATTACGGCGCGCTGAATGAGATCGCGGATATGGACGACGCGGATCTGCATTTCAGCAGTTGGACACCGCTCAAGCCATTAGGTTTTGACCACGGAAACTACGATATTTTCGCACGAATTCGCAAAGGCGACGTGTTGCTGCATCATCCTTACGAAAGTTTCGAGGCCAGTGTTGAGCAGTTCATTGAGCAAGCCGCCAAGGATCCGAAGGTGCTTTGCATCAAGCAAAGTTTATATCGCACCAGTGGCGATAGTCCATTTATCACCAGTCTCATTCACGCCGCGGAAACCGGCAAGCAAGTCGCGGTGTTGGTCGAGCTTCGCGCGCGCTTTGATGAGGCCAGAAATATTCGCTGGGCTAGAAAACTAGAGGACGCTGGAGTGCATGTGGCCTACGGCGTTGTCGGACTCAAGACGCACACCAAGACTGCGTTGGTCGTTCGACAAGAGGCAAACGGTATTCGTTGCTACGGTCATATCGGCACGGGAAATTACAATTCCAAAACCGCGCGCCTGTATGAGGACATTGGTTTGTTAACGTGCGATCCTGAAATCACCGAGGACTTGACCGGGTTGTTCAATTACATGACCGGTCGAAGTCGCCAACGCGATTACTTGAAGTTGTTGATCGCGCCGGTCGCCATGAAGAAGCGCTTTCTGCAATTGATCGAGAACGAAATTGAATTGACCAAGCTAGGAAAGCCCGGGCGCATCATCGCCAAAATGAATCAGCTTGAGGACCGCGGCATCATGGACGCGCTGTATCGAGCCAGCCAAGCTGGCGTACAAATTGACCTTATTGTCCGTGGTTTTTGCTGTTTGCGCCCGGGCGTGCCCGGCCTTAGCGACAACATTCGCGTGCGTAGCGTGGTGGGGCGTTTCTTGGAGCACAGCCGAATTTTCTGGTTCCAAGCGGGCAAAGACAATCCACTTGATGGCGACATGTACATCGGCAGCGCCGACTGGATGTATCGCAATTTGCAAACACGCGTTGAAGCGGCCACGCCAATTCTTTTGGTGGAGCATCGTGCGCGATTGTGGGAAGTGATTCAAACGTGCCTCAACGATTGTCGGCAGTCGTGGCAAATGCGTGGCGATGGAACCTATCAACGAGTTGCATGGGACCATTTGGACGCGCAAGATCCACGCGCCATCGGCGTGCATCAATACTTAATGAATAGTGAAATGCAACGGCATAGCCAGTTGGAACAGCAGAATCATTTGTGATCACTTCGAAATGAAAGCGCCAGCGCGCGTCAGCCCGCGCTTGGAATAGTTCCGCCTGACCCCATTCCCGCGCCGGAAGCTGTAAATGGCGCAGAAGGTCGGTTCAATCCAAGGTCGAACAACAATTGACTGAATCGCGTTGTTTCCAAGTATCGCAACGATCCGTCAACGCTCCAAGGCGAATCCGGTCCTGGTTGACTTTGCAACGGCACCACGGCGGGAATGGCGGTCAGCAATCTGCTTTCAGGTGGAATGGTGATCGAAGCAACCCACTCGCCTGAATACACCTCTTCATTTCGCACGCGTACGGAATATTTCCATGTATCAATTCGAATCGCAACCTTGGTTGGGTTTGAAAGTTGAACTCGAATGGCGACTTGGTTGGCGGTGCTTCCCACTTCAACCACATCCACGGTTGTCACGGAAATTCCTGGCGGCGTGGTGCAAGCGCCAAGAAGGCAAATTGCGCTCGCAATCACGGTGAAAGTCCACATCTTGGCCAATGCTTTCAAGAAGTGTCCAGTTGAATTTTGGCCCATACAATTTGCCATGGCTGCAATGTATCGTTCAAGTGTGAATCGCGCCGACATCGCATCTTTGCAACTTCGTATCGCCGCGGCAATTCAATTTTGTGTTGTCACGATTGTCCTTATCGCGCCACAGTCCTTGGCGCAGGAATCCGCACCCGTCACAATTGACGCTAGTCCAATGGCGACGGAATTATTGAGGCGCGCCAAAGATTCCGCCGCAACAAATCCCGCGGAAAGCGCGCGCTCTTTGCAGGAGGCGGTTGATCGTTTTCCAAACAAGTTGGTTCCATGGAACGATTCAACGGATCGATTTCTCAGCACGCCGGTTGCCGCCGAGCAATTTCTGCTTGAAAATACGCCTGTGCTTCAAAGTTGGTTGCGCGCGGAATCCGCCGCGGCTCAGCGGCGATTTGATCAAGGCGAGGTGTTGCAAGTGGCCGAACTTCGAGCATTCACGCCCGCAGGTTTGCAATCCATGTTCACGCTCGCGCAGCAGGCGCTTGATCAAGGGCGCGTGACGGCGGCTTCGCATTGGATTGAAAAAGCGCTGAGCCATCCTTCGCTTACGCCTGCGCAAAAAAAACTTCTTGATCAAGCGATGCGTGATATCACACCGCCCAACATTCCCGCGCGCGTGGTGGGCGCCGCAGCGGCCACGCAACAAGAGATCGCGCCGTGGCGACCGCTCTGGAGCGAATGGCTTCCTGAATCGTGGCTCAATCGTTCATTCGCGGAGATGGATTCCAAAGCAATCGCGCAAGCACAAGCCAGCGCCAAGGTTGATGGATCCGCGCTTGTGGCCAAGGCGAGTTTCACAAGTGATGGAGTGTTGATCGCGGATGGCGCCACTGTTCGATTGCTCGATCGTCTTTCGGGAGCGGCTCGTTGGCAACGTGCCGTGGGTTCACCAACCGATCGCGCCAATCTTGCGCCAAGTGATTTGGCAGTCGCGGTCTGCGCTGGAGATATCGTGGTCACGCTTCCCGGTCACGCGTTGTCCGATCAGCGATCAGGCGCGCAAGCAAAAATCACAGCAATTTCATTGAAAAATGGCTCAATTTTGTGGGAAGTGCATTTGGAGCGATTGGGTCATGTCGAGTTTTCAGAACTCTTTCCGCACGGCGATCCTGTGATTTTAGATGACGTCGTGATTGTGCAAGCGCGTAAAAGTAATTCGCGTCTTGAAAGCGCGGCGTGGTTGATTGCGCTTGATCTACAGACTGGAGCTTTGCGATGGGCCAATTCACTTGGCGCCGCGGGCGGCGTTCGATTGACGGTCTCGCGTCCGTTGAGTTCTCCAACGCAATTCAACGGCGATGTGATTGCCGCCACAAGTTTGGGCGTGGTGGCGCGCATCGACGCCTCCAATGGTCACATCATTTGGTTGCGTCGCTGGACGCCGCCGCTTCGTGAGCCACGCAGTTCCAATCCCGCGTGGCAACTTCCCTCGCCGGTGGTCGCCAATGACTGTGTGTTCTGGATTGCGCCCGATCAAAATACGTTGGTCTGCATGCGCGCGCTTGATGGATCAACAAAATGGTCGACCCTGCTTGGTGTCAGTGAGCAACTTCCCGCCGCTCGCGCATTGCTGGCGGATCAAGATCGTCTCTATCTTTTGTGTGAGGATGTCGTGGCGGTTGACATCGAAGACCCGCGCCACACTCTGTGGAAACTTTCAAGTCAGTTGAACGAGCACGCCGCGGTGCGCGGCGAGTGCGCTTTGGCGACGGATGAAAATGGTCTGCCCACACTTGCGGTTCCACTGCAAAACAAAGCGCTTTTGCTTGATCCCGTCACTGGCCACGTCACCGGTGAATTGCCGCTTCAGGCCGGGGGCAATCTGGCGCTACACAATGGACAACTCATTGTTGTGGACGCGCAGGCCATTTCATTATCCATGCAGGCCAGCCAGGGCGAGCGATTGTTGCGCGCGCGGTTGCTTGAGAATTCAAACGATCCGCGCAGTGGTCTTGCGCTCTTTGAATTCGGTCGTTCGTGGTCAAGGCAAGAGTTGATGTTGGAGGGAGCCACCTCCATGGCCAACGCAATCAATCAAAACAATTTGGAATCAACTCCCTTGCGTGACGAAATAATTGGAAAACTTTTAGATGTGCTCACCATGAAGGAGATAGATAAAGCCACGCAGGCGAAACTTCTCTTAATCACCAAGTCGTGCGCGCGCTCATCCGCGCAACAAGCGGCGGTGGCGCTGCGCATGGGTGATCTCGCAGCCGAGCAAGATCAATGGCCAGTGGCGCTGGAGCAGTGGGTCGCTATTTTGGAATCAAAGGAAATGGCAGATGAAATGGTGGGGGATGAACCGCGAAAAACCTCCGCGAAAGTGGCCGCCCTAGAGCGCATTCTTTCCCGGCCACAAACAGCCACCATGTCACTTCGCAAGAAAGCCGCCGACAATGCGCTGCAGTCCATGCAAAATTGCGACGTGCTGACCTTCATGAATTCAGTGAATTTCGCGGCGTTATTGGCATGCACGCCCGCGGACGCGCAGCGAGTTTTACAAGAAGCCGCAGTGCGTGCCCACAACATGGGCTGGCTTGATTTTGAAAAAATGTGCGTTGCCATGAATGCCTCAGATTCGGTGGGGTTGAGTTGGCCGCGCGAACTTGCATCTGAAAATTTTCCAAAATTAGGTTCCGCGCAACCTCTTGTCACAACGCTTGCTGGACGCCTGCTCACCATGGATCCGCAAGCGCAACGAGAGAGGAACTACTCATCAGTGTTGTTCGCGGAGCCATCATCTTTATCGCTTCGCAGCGCAGACAAGCTTGACATTGTGTGGCGAAGCAACTTGGGCGATCGCGATCCATCGGTCATGGCCATGCTTCCCAACATCGTGTTCTGGTGTCCTCAATCCCACGAGGACGGCGCGCTCTTCGCGCTCAATCCCAAGGACGGCGCGCCTGTTTGGCGAGTTGATTCCGTGGCGTCTTTGTTTGACCCGCAAAAACTTGCCTCGGTGCAACTTCCCACCGCATTGGATCGCGCGGAAGCTGCCGCCATTGTGTGTTCCCGCGCGGGTCCCGTCTGCGCGTTCATTCGCACCAATGGCGAGGTGATTGGCGTGAACAACACCACCGGCGCGACGCAGTGGAAAACTTCCTGCGCCATACATGACGTTGACGCGATTGAAACTTCATCCACTCTGGTCGCCGTCGCTGGTCTTGAGGTCGCAACACACGAAGAGCTTGCCAGCAATCCAACAGTGATTCAATTGGTGAATTCGCTCAACGGCGCAACAGCCGCTCAGCGTGTTCTTCCGGAGGAGTGGGGAAGAATTCGCTGGTTGCGCATCCTTCCAGATTGTCTTCTCATCGCCACCGACGAGGTCATTGCCGCGCTGGAACTTGCGCCGCACTTGCCCACTCGTTGGACTCAACATGATCGCCGTTATAAAGATTCGCCACCAGCCCAAATCGCGGGATCGCTTTGTTTTATTCGCGAGCGTTCCGGAAATTCCGCAGCCTTCAACATTGCGACCGGTCGAGTCAATCCACTCGCGTTCGTAAGTCCATCAAGTGGCGAGTGGGAAACCAATCTAAAATTATCACAGCCCATTCTTATTCCATTTCATAATCAGTGGATTGCGTTGCGCACGCAACGACTTGGGTTGTACGGCTCGGATGGAGCTTTGCAAGGGGCCGACGCGGTTGCCGTGGATCGTCGATATGAAAATGTCATTCTTGGGCAAGACACGGTGTATGTTGTTGATGCGGCGCGCCCTGAAATTGTTGAGGAGTATTCCAGCGGGCTGGGAATTGTGTTGCGCGAGTTTCGTCCGGCTGACGGGTTGCGTGCCGTCGCCCTCCCCATTCCAGTTCGTAGCAACCTTGGAAGAATCGCAAAGACCGACGCCATCGATGGATGGATCTTTATTGGTGGCGATGATAAAACCATGGCAATTCCCGCACCTTTGTCCCATTGACAAAAAGTCCATTCTCACAGATAACCCTGTTGAGATTTAAACACCCATGTCCACCACAATCAACACTCAGACCGCGGTTGAAAAAGATGTTTTCCAAATTCTTTTAGCGCGTCAAACCGCGGCCATTGTCATGCATGGTCCCGATGATGACGAGGACATTAATCCATTTGAAGATGACGATGACGACTTCGCGGAGGAAGATGATTTTGGCAATGAAGATGCGGAAGTAGAGGAGAAGGAAGAACCCGAAGAAGAAGACGATCTTGATGACGATGATGATGAAGAGGAAGAAGACGTTCCGGGCGAAGAGGCCACGGACGACGACGACTCAGATGACGACGACGATGATGACGACGACGATGATGACGACGATGACGACGATGATGACGACGATGATGATGACGACGATGATGACGACGACGATGACGACGACGACTCAGATGACGATGATGCCGATGACGACGACGATGATGACGACGACTCTGCCAAAAAGAAGAAGAAAAAGCGTAAAGGCAAAAGTAAAAAGAAAGACGCTGATTTAGAGGAAAAAGACACCGACGACGATGATGACGACGACGATGATGACGATTAATCGTCCCTGTTATTCATCAGTATGTTGACGTTTCAGTGGCTGCCGAATTGACTGCGCAAAGCGAGCGAGCGATTGATATTTCATCTTCACGCGATCTCTATCTGACAGTGTTTTTTTACGCAATCCCCAGCCAGCGATTAATTCAAATTGAGCTCAGCAATTTTGCATTGTTGAGATGCGGGTAACAGCAATACAACTCGCCCCGGACTGCTGCCCTCGCCACTTGGCGCGCGCGCAATCCATGCGGCTTCAAGCAGCGTCACTGGACCGCGCACGGAATCCACGGGCAACGAAAGCGTGGCCAAATGATCTCGAAATGAAATCAATAATTGCTTTGGACCCGTTGCCGTTGCTGAAAGTGTCCCAAATGGAAGAGCGGTAATGGTGTCATTGTTCGGTTGCCAAATCGCCATGCGTCCAAGGTCTGGGTGGAAAAAAAGCAAGGACCCGTCAGCCAGCACCGCACGATCTGGCGGCAGAGACCCGATGCATTGATACGCCATTTTTTCCGAGCCACGGATAGAAATACTTTTGCGCAGAATGGCGGATCGTGACTCAAGCGTGGTCATGCTTTGTCCAGATCTGAGCGGCAAGTACGCCAATTCAAGCACGCCATCACGAAGATGCGCCGCAAAAATTCCGTCTGTCGCCACAATTGGAAGCAGCCAACTTTCATTGTCTTTGCGCGGCCATTCAAACTTTCCTTCAGGGCGCTCCACGGTCAATGAAAATTCCGCCTCGCCAATTTCACGATGTGACCACGCCAGTTCGCCGCGTGGTCCAACAGAAGCAAATGCGTTTACATTCGCGTCCCGCACCAACCAGCGCGCATCGCCACCTTCCCAAGGCAAAACACCTATCCATCTGGTTCCATCCGTTTGCGGGCTTTCAACAAGAACGCCGTCGCTGTTGCAAGACCGTCCCAACATGAACGCGCCGTTCCATGTGTGGGCGGGTTCAAGCTCATCCAATGCGCGCACAGCCACAACTCCACGCGCCGCAAGCGAAGCCTCTGGCATCGCCAGCAACAACGGCCAATTAAAATTTGATTGTTGCTGCCAGGCCAAGCGCATGCCGTCGGAACTGGCAAGCGGAAGAAAGAAACCATCCGTTTGCACGGACGCCATTGAATTCAGTTGAAACCCCAAGGAAGTGTCGCGGGTCACAGCTCCAGAATCATTGCGCACAATAGTGTCGCTTGGAGAACTATTCACAATCAATCGACCCGGACCAAGTGGTGTCACCTGTTTCACGCAACTGGCGCACGCCATTGCGCAAGCCAAATGTTTCAGTATTGAAGTTGAGAGTGTGCGCATATTGCAATTCACGACAAGAAAATTGTACGTCGACATTTGCGAACTTGGTTTAAGTGCGTCAATTGTTTTGAGCCGAAATGCGCGTGATTTGAACAGGAGCGCTGTTTAAAAAATCAGCCTTTGGGTGGCGGAGAAGTTGCGGCGCTCGCACCAGAATTACTTGGTGCTGGTGCGGTGGCTTTTGCAGCAGGGGTGCTGGTTGTTCCAGAGGAAACTGGAGCAACTGCGGTCGAACTGGCGGCTGGCGGAGTCACAATAGTTTCAAGGGGCTCGTCTGTTGGATTGGCCTTGGCGGGTTCAGTGGTCCCCTTTTTCTCATCGAGCAATTTCAGCATGTCCTCCGTCTTGGCGTCCATAGGCTTCTCAAGCGCACGCAGACGTTTGATTTCGTCCACATTGAAATTGGTGTCGTTGCCATCTGGGTTTTCAACCACAATTGGTGTCACAAAAAGCACCAATTCGGTTGCGGCGCTTACTTTTTCCGTGGAAGAGAACACCCAATCCAACCCAGGAACATCGCCAAGTAAAGGAACCTTTGTCTTGACTTTATTCTCGGTTTCCTTGCGAATTCCGCTGATGACAATGGTCTGACCATTCTTAATCACCACCGAAGTGTTGGTTTGGCGTCTTTGGATGGTTGGATTGTTTCCTGGCGTCACAACAGTGCGCGTGGTGGTATCCACGTTGCTTAAAAGAATTTCAATTTGCATGGCCACATTCAAATCCTTGGTAATGCGCGGTCGCACATTCAGGCCAATTCCCACGGCAATCTGATCATAGCTGGCGGTTGTTCCACCGCCCGTTGTTCCACCAGTTGTTGAACCTGTTTGAAATGGAACATCCGCGCCGTCAAAAAACTTGGCTTCCTGATTGTCGCTTGTGAACACGCGCGGTTGCTGCAAAATACGAACTTGAGTTTGTTCTTCAAGCGCCTGCAAGATCACCGACGCGTCAACACCGAAAGAAAGAACGCTTGAAGTCAAGTCGCCAATGAAATCACCTGTACGAGTTCCTTCATAGATAGGAGTTGTTCCTTGGCCATTGATCACGATCGCATTGGCGCCAGTGAGCGGTTGAATGTCGCCTCGCTTTCCAAACTTCAAGCCAAAAGCAAATTGATCACCCAACACAACTTCCGCAAGCACGGCGCTAATCATCACCTGGCGACCAGGCTTGTCCAACTTTTCAATGATGTCCATCATCGCCTGTTGGATTTCTGGAGTGGCAAGCACAAGCACGCTGTTCTGTCCCGCGTTGGGCACCACGCGAGTCTTGCCAACAAGCGCGCTCACTTCAGTCGCCGAATCGCCAGCGCCGCGAGCTGTTTGCCAAGGAAATTTAATGTCAGTTCCTGTGTTGCCCGCGGAACCATTGCTAGATGTGTTGGTTGACTGTCCAGTAGTTCCTGTTCCACCCGCATTACCAGCCGCCGCGCCTTGGAAATCAATGCCAGTTAAGCCTTCATTCGGCGCTTTAATTCCGCTCCCGCTACCTGCTTCGGCCAGCAGTGCGTTTAGAATTTCAGCCACTTGCACGGCGCTTGCATGCTTCAACTCCACGCTAATTGGCAAGCCAGCTTTGAGCGGTTGATCAATGTCTTTGATGAGTTTGTCCAGCCACACAAAATTATCTGGAGTCTTGGTCACCACAAGCAGGCGACCAGAATCTGGATAGGCCTCGATACGGAAGACATTTGACACCGCGACATCCGCGCCAGTGTCGCCACCGCCACCGCCACCACCCGCGCGGCTTGCGCCAGCATTTCTATTTGCGCCGCCAGCCGCGCCGCCAGCCGCGCTGAACGGTCTGCGTG
>Ga0214919_10012915_pt1 | contig 10190 bp, 17 predicted proteins | sample LL1503_MetaG_FD_177994 | JGI IMG/M metagenome (GOLD analysis project Ga0214919, IMG submission 177994) | Freshwater microbial communities from Lake Lanier, Atlanta, Georgia, United States - LL-1503 | ecosystem: Environmental > Aquatic > Freshwater > Lake | place: USA: Georgia | collected... | reverse complement strand
GCAAACAGAGCGCGAGGATATCGCGCGTCTTCTAAGCTAGCGCGCATCACAGCGCCACCCCTTGCACCCTTGTCCGTCACTGGACAAGGGTTTTTTGCGCTAGGCGCCTAGGCCTATTTACGCAAGCGCGCAACGGCGCCACCGTTCGCGCTATGGGGAATTTTCCCCACTATAGGGGAAACACCCTAGGGTGGAACGTGTCTTTGCCACCAATTTGCAGATCGTGCCTAGTGCCGTTTCCCTTCAATTCTAAGGCCTCAGCGCTCAGCCTATACGTAGGCCTAGGCGCGCACGTCTCGCGCCTAGGATCGCACGGAATAGGCCTAGGAATCGATTTGAGTTTTGTAAAAATCTTGCTAAAAACGTGTAAAAAATGGCCGCTTTCGCGATTGGTCTTGCCTAGGCGCGCCGATCTGTCATAGGCGCAAACGTGGAGTTGAGCATTGTAAAAATCATGTAAAAAAGAGCGCTTTTTCAGAAAGGCCTCGACTTACTCGAAAAAATGGGGTAAAGGCGCACCCGTCGCGCGGCGCCGGGGCTTTCCCACCCTCACCATCTTTGCTTATTACCCAGTGCGCCACCGTGGGGTCACCGCCCCTTGGGATTCCTAGCCTTCGGTGCTACCACCCCTACCCCTCCCAAACCCGGGATGAAAAAAATCGGGGGGTCCACTTTTTCGTTTTCCCTTTGGGGGTACGGTGGAAAAGCCAACCGAGTCAGAGAAAAATCCCCGGGTGGTTCAGACAAAATTACTCAGCACTTTTTTCGTGCCAATTTTGGGGGAGGTGATCTCATATCCCCTCATCCCCTAAACCCACCTTCCGGCAGCCCCATCTCTTAAGCCGCCTTTGGAGGAGACAGCGGGAGGGCTACGGTGTTTGGTAGTACTCAATTCACCCCTCTCACTTTGCCCAACCGCACAATCAGCGCGCCGCGCCGGGCGGCCGGGATCCTCTTCGGCGGCGGCCCAGTTGATGCGGCGGCCCAGCGCTATCTCCACCCTTCGTCTAGCCACGTCTATGGCCTCATCGCGGGACCAGCCCTTGGCGCCGGCTTCTAGGCCGGTCTCGTAGCCTATGCGCTTGGCGAGCTGATTGGGCGTTTCGGAGCGTGGAGCCATCCCATTATCTATGCCTCTGCCTCTTCCTATTCCTCTACCCCTAGCAATACTCTCCCGATAGGCGGTCCCGGTCAGCAGGCCCCCGTCCCCATACTCACCCCTAGCCCACGCTTCGCGCGTGCGGCCGGGCAGGCTCCACGGCATGGCGCAATTGGCGGCGTAGGAGCGGAAGGAGCGCTTGGAGATGCGCAAGAAGCGGCGCGCCAGCATGTCGAGGGGGTTGAAGGCCATTTTTGGGAAGGTGTTGAGGGGAAGGGTGAGGGTCTCTCGGCCCAAAGTCAAGCCCAAAGTGCCACCCCTCCCCAAAGTGTATATCTACCCTACGGGCCGAGCCACCATGAACCGCCTCCTTTCCATAGCAGCCGAACTGAGCGCCCCACCCTCGTCGCCCAGCTGCTTTCGGGATCTGTCGCTGTACGCGTCAGTCTTCAAGAGGTACGAGGTTGTGGCGGTTGCGCCAGTGGCTATGCTGGATCCATACCACCACTGGTTTAGGACATACGGATTATACGACCATATCGAGGATCTGATAGCAGAGGAGGACTTACCCGTTAGTGCGACGGTGATAGCGGTCGTCGGGGGAGAGGGTGCCCGATTGACCGCGCACAATCTGGGCGCCGTGATGGCTCTCCTGTAGCGGGCGATAGGGGTGCTATTCATGATGGCGCAACCATCGCGCGCGTGCGCGATTCAGACTTGACACGCAGGGGTAAGCGGCCTATTATACCCCAACATGGCTACCACCCCTACTCCGGAGCAACAGGTTGTTGCTGAACTCAAAACCCTCATTGGGGATTTATCCCCAGCCGCCCAGCGAACCGTTTTTGAGTTGGCCGATTTGATGCGCCTCAATATCAAGCGGCACCCGGTAGAGGGACGCATCGCTTTAACTCTTATCGGAGCCGAACTAGCGGCCGAATCTGAGCCATCAGACGCATGAAAGAGGCTAAAATAACGCCTCAGCAGGCTCTGGATAGCCTAATAGAGGAACTTGATGGGTTTTTTCGGTTGGGTGGCTCGGCGCGGTGCATCATGCGCGACATGGTTGTGGAGCATTTCAAGCCGCTCATGGAGGAGTTGAGTAGGTATCGGGAGGGTAAGATTTTGCCGCCTCAACCCTCACCTTCCCAGCAACCTCAGCCTCCTACGCCTACTCTCACTCTTACTCTTACTCCTCCGCCCCAAAGCCCGACCGCTGACGCCACTTCTCTCTAATCCCATGCCCAAGCCCACTATTCCTGATTTGACCGGTACCGGTCTCACCCAAGCAGCCTATCTTGACATCTGGACTGAAATTGTCAGGACAACGCTGCCCGCCGCCATTTCGTTTCATGGCTGTGACGGGGGTTCCCATGACACTGGTGTGGAGCATATCGCTCTGATGGCGGATGCCGTCCTTGCCGCGCGGATTGCGCGGGTTCTCCAAGCCAAGGAGGACGCAATGGCCGTGCGCGAGGCTGACACGCCCACCAAGTCGGGGCGCGGGAAGTAGTATCCCATGGCTGAGCATCACGAAAAGGCGCCCCGGGTCTATACCGAGATTCGTATTAGCCCCGTACAGGCGGACGAAGATGGAGTGGGCGCTATGCGGCGCCATCTCTTGAGTGAGTGTGAAATTTGGGGATCCTATACCGAAGTCCACCCCAAAATGGGAGAATTTGACAGCGACGGCATCATTGGGCATCTCTACGCATTGCCGGGCTCTTGGGTGGTGCTCAATCAGGCCGGCTATCCCAGTCAGGTCTTCACGACACGCGAAAATTTGGTGGGATGGCTCAATAGTTTGTCTCTCAAAGTCGTTTGGGAAACGGTGCCGCGTCAGTAGATTCCGCGAATTTGTTGACATTTTGAGCGTTTTACGCCCGTTTTGAGCTTTTCACTTTTCGGGCACCAAATAGCCATTAGCTACAGCCCAACGCGCCATCTCTAGGCAGTAGCCATCTTTGACTCCTATCAGTTTACCTCCTCCGTCGTAGACGAGACGAGGATCCTGCGGACGGGTAGGTGCACTTGTCTGGCTTGACCAGAGGGCAATCAGGGCGTAGAGCTGAGGACTCATGTCGCTGGAATGACCTGCATATCCTCCAAGGATAAGTAGGCGTTGTAGCGATCAACGGAGCCCCCGTTGCAGGTGGCTTGAGTGCGGCTTACCTTACTCTCCAACCCAACCAGCAGGCCGCCCTCGCGGTCGCATATTTTCCAGAAGACCGTGGTCTGGTCCTTCAACAGTGATACCACCACAAGACCGGGCACGCGCAGCGCCGCCGCGACCGCTCGCAGCTTTAAGAGCTTCTCGAACGTGATGAGGTAGCTGCCAAAGCGGCGCAACTGCGCCAAATCCATCTCCCGGCTCTTGACCTCCATTACGGCCGAAACACAGTTATCTCGGACGGCAACTGCGTCAACGTCCGCCATATCGGACCCATCGGTGGTGATGATTTGAACCTTCCACGCCTTGTTGAGGCGGTCCAAGCAGCCCATCTGATGGGCGATGTACACTTGGCCGCGCGGCGTGGTGCAGTCCAAGCTCATACCGATGCTTCGTTCTCACCTTCCCCAAAGCTCTTGGTGTCGGTCAGTTCACAGGCGTAGTGCTCCTTCTCATCTACGGGATCGTCCCATGACACCAGATAGGTAATCTGGCCACCGGGACGGAACAGAAGACCCGTGAGCAATCCTTTGCGTTCAGCGTTGACGCGCAAATACAGCGTGGACCCGAGTTGGTAGAGAGGAACGGGGAGTTTCATCGTGAAAAGAGCTGCCTACACTGCGCCACTTCATCGGCGGTCAATTGGCGCGGTTCCCCATCATCAGGGAAGGACGCAAACAGCGCGGCGAATGGGTAGCGCTGGGTGGTGGCAGCTGAGACACGAACACCCTGTTCGCGTTCTCCTTCACCATCCCCACCCAACCATTCTCCTCCTTCTTCACTGCTTCCAGAAAGATGCTCGGAGAGAGCACGCGTCAGGTGCATTACCTCACCGGGACTACCTCGGAAAAATTCCCGCGAAGAGTCTATCCTCTGATTTTTCAGGGCTTCGTGAATCCAGCGTTCAGCCGCAAACGCATCATCAAAGCGACGATAGTAGGCTACCGTGAACTGGCCGGGCACTCCCGAGCCCGCGCTCAATTCGGTGGCGCGCTGAATGGGGTGCTTGCGCGTCGCGCCAATCTTGAGGATATGTGTCCCGTCCGGGCCGCGCATGTTTTCGTGCGTCAGCACGTACACAAAACCCGCGCGCGAGGCTTGCGTATCTGCGAGATCAGAGGGATCATGTCGTGCCATATATGGATGATAGCCTGCTCACGGTGGCACTGTCAACCGCTCTTTACGCGCCCGCCATCAGGTGTATATCTCCCTGTTCTTTGGTCTGTTGTCCTGATGCGTCCTTAACCCTTCCCACCACCGTGTCGAAGAAAAGTCGTCTTGCGAAAGCCACTCCACCGAAACCCGCCGCTTCTACTGCCGCCCCCGACCGCAGCACGCACGTCCATCAGCGACCTAAACTAGACTGGGCTCTCACCATCCGAGAGCGCAACGACCTTACCGAACGTCAGAAAGCCATCCTTGAGGCGGCCCTTCACCGGGATACCCGCTGCATATTCATTGATGGAATTTGGGGCAGCTCTAAGACTTGGCTATCGGTATTAGCATCTCTGAAGCTCCTCAACGCCGGACGCGTTGATCAGATCCTCTACATCCGCAATCCCATCGAGGCCTCTAGCACAGGTAAGATTGGCTACCTCAAGGGTACCATCGAGGATAAGCTGGGGCCGTACAACGCCCCCCTCTATGACAAACTGGATGAGATGCTTGGCAAAGCCGACATTGATAGGCTCACCAAGGAGAATCGCCTAGAGTGCATCCCGCTGGGATTTACGCGGGGTCGTAGTTGGAACTGCAAGGCTATCATCGTAGATGAGGCTGCCTCCATGACGTGGGACGATTTGCTGCTTCTCCTCTCGCGCTGCGGAGAGTTCACCCGCGTATTTTTCGTGGGTGACAGCCTCAACCAGAACGATCTTGGTAGCAAAAGTGGATTTCGTCGAATGTTCAACACCTTCGACGATACCGACAGCAAAGAAAACGGTGTCTGGGCCTTCGAGCTACGCGAGACCACCGACATCGTGAGAAGCCGGTTTTTGCGCTACGTGATGGCAAAAACCGGCGTGATTAAGCCGCAGATTATGCGGGATTAGCGGCAGCCGCAGCTTCGGCCTTCGACTTGTAGGCGATCAGCGTAATGGCTTCGCTAGCTTGGCTGTAGGTGAGCACCGTGCCATCACCAAGGGTGACGGTCTCAGTACTAACCAGAGGCCAAGATACAGATGTCCAAGAAGACTCGAAAATTTTGTCTCCAATGGTTGTTTTTTCGCCGAAAAAGGCGACAGCGACAGGGGAATCACCCTGCGGATCAGTTTGGATACGAGCGAGGTATGTTTCAACAGTGGGTTCAGGCATGGTAGTATGTGAGGTTAGGTTACGGAAGAGGCATGAATCCCAGCTTGATGCCGAGAATACCCGTACAATCGGCTGCTGTCATTTGACGAGCAACTACGATGGGTGAAATGAAGGTGCCGCTTTGGGTGCTAGAAGAGGTAAAATCAGCAGCGATACTCATGGCCGTCGTAAGTGAAGATGTAGATGCGGCCGAATTTTGAAGTTGCGTTCCAGTACCGCCAGAAGACGAGAAGAAATTATAGGTTCCACCATTACTCCCAAAACCAGTGCCATTGACCACCCAATAAGTGTGGCTCCATAAACAGTAACGTGTTCCTGTAATCGGTAGATAGAAGACTCCAATATCGGCGGGTACACTACCCGGCGAGGTAACCACGGCTCCCGTGATAGCGAGAAAGATGGGGTTGTAAGGAGAGTACGGCATACAGATTAGATAATGCTCCAAGAAGCGGCCCCATTGGAAACTAAGAAAATGGAGCCATTGGTACTAAGAGTATAGGAAGTATTGCCATCGATAACGTCAAACCCTGCTCTCTGAATCGTAACAATACCTTGGCTACGATTTTTAATGATGTATACTACAGAGATATTCGGTCCATATAGGTTGGCGGCAGGAAGCTGACAAATCTGGGAAGTGGCTCCTGTGAAAATCTGAACCGTCTGAGATCCCGCTGCTAACGTCGTCGTCCCTCCAGTTGTTGGCGTGCTGTTGATACCCCATCCTTGGCTTCCGCCAAAGATGATGCTTTTTGCTATCGACAAGCCTCCGCTCATCACCATACTAGCAGCAGAAACCGTAGTTGCCTCCGTAGCAGAACTCACATTGATGATACCATCACCTTTGATGGTGAATTTGGCCACATCTGAATAGTCCTTGAAAATCGCCAAAGTGGACGACGAACCGCCATCTCCACCTGTAAAGGTGTGAGTATAGTTGGCGCCAGCGGTGCCAGCCGTCAGTCCTCGGCCGATAAACGTGGCGCCCGTGATACCGACGCCACCGTTACCCGTGACGATAAGTGCGCCCGAGGTAGTTGAGGACGACGTTGTTCCAGATGATATGGTCGTGGGTACTGTAAATTCTGCTAAACCGACTCCAGCTACCAAGTTCAACTTGAGAAACTTGGTGTATACCGTAGCAGTAGCGCAATAGAAATCAAGACCGCAATTGTTACCGTCTTGATGTTGCTCCTTGATATACGCAGGATAACTCAGTTCGTTAGCGGGCGTATTGAAACCACCTGTCCCATAAAAAGTGGTCCCCGTCGCCGTTACCCGCAACGCGGTGGTAAATACATGAGAGCCAATGGAATTGTACGGCGCGGTCTGTAAAAGGATGGCAGAATTGCCTAACCCATCGGACCCACCTTGCCAGCGCCCACCATAGTATTGGCCGACTCCATTGGCGCGATAGAGAGTTACAATTGGATTGTCCGAACCGTCGTCTTGCAAATAGATGTAGGGAGAGTTTCCTGCTCCGGTGTTCATACTGAACGATGGCCCAGTTAGTACGCACTGGGACGCATTGAGAAGTAGCAAATTGGTGAACGTGGGGCTAGTAGTGGTGAATCCGTTGGTCGATAGTGTGCCGAGGGCAATGGAGTTGCCGACCTGTGTTGAAACATAGGTATTTTGGTCAACAGACCTCCCAAATATACCATTCATGCCATTACACATGAAGCCGCCGCCGCCAGTTCCGTAGGAATGTACGTTCCATCCTCCATTCAACCATCGTTGCGTACCAACTCCTGCGGCAGTTGCATAGAATCGTCCAAGCGTTGAGCCGTCATACGAGTTGGAGATTGTGATACGCTCGTTGGCAGATGCGTCTGGCGCTGTCGCTCCAGACACACTTAAGCCAGCCGTCAATGTTGTGATCAACGATGCGCTGGCGATGGATAGGGCAGTTCCAGCAGTTCCCGTAGCAAGTACAATTGATTGGCCCGTCGCTGAAGTGATGCTATTGATGGAAGTCAGTGCAGAGGCGAGCGTCAGAGTAATCGCTCCTGTTTCACTCGTTCCACTATTACCGTTCGCCAAAACTTGCCCGGCCGTTCCAGTAATACTCGTCGCTCCAAAAGCACTCAGCGCGCGCCAGCCTTTGACGCCCGATCCATCGGTTGCATACACGTAGTTGCTCCCGGGCGTAACACTATCGTTGACGAACTGGATAGTGCTCCCCGTAATGGTCAGCGATCCGCCTGCTGATAGAGTCCCGAGGCCGAGTGCTATAACCATGAAGAAGGCTTAGTTACCGTAAAACACCGTGACGCGGTTACCGACGCCGGTTGCGCCCACGGCGACGCTAGACCCAAGGAGAACCTTGGAGTCTGAAGACTGCCAGTTCTGAACGGCGCCCTGTGCGTACGAAACATTGTTCAGGGTGGCACCGCCTGATACGATGGTGATGCCGAAAGAGCGCACTCCGACCGGAATGATGACCTGACCTGTGTGGTAGAAGCCTGTAAATGTGGGATAGGAGTACATGTGACGAATGGAAGGGTGTGAATGAGTCGCCTAGACCAGCGACACTGTGAGTGGATATACACCTGCGTCTGGACGCAGAAAAGGGCGGCCTGAGAGTATCAGACCGCCCCTACACGTACCCTTATACCTGCATTTGGGGATTATTCCCCACCACTCAGCGCCTTTTCGTCCAAATCGATGTCGAAGGCATCCACGATTTCCATGATGAACGGGGCCGCTCCAAGCTGCTTGTTCTTGAGCAGTTCTGCCACGAAGAACTTGAAGGCTTTGGTGATGGCATTCACTTGGTTAGGGGCCAGAGAGAGGGTAATAGACTTGGCGCCCCACTCCTCGTCGCGCTTCCGGTACTCGGTCAATTCGGCCGGCGTCAGCTTTTCCAGTTCAGCACCTGTTTTGACCCATGAAAGGTCATCTAGTTCGGGAAGGTACTTCGTGGCAAGTTTGCCTCCGATGTAGGCCTCGCTCAAGGTTTCGGGCCAGCCCTTGGCATTCAGGAGCTGCTTGATGATGTTGAGAGTCTGTTGGGTAACGACGATATCTTTAGTGTTAGGCATAGGTGAAAAATGGGGCGTGATGCCCTTTCCTCAATTATAGGCCACGGAAAGGTCACTGTCAACTATTCCTGTACAGGTGTATGTCCTCATGGGCGTGTGCCCATTTTATGCGTAAACCCCTATTCGTTCTAGCTCTGGCGTGTCTAGGCTTAGCTGCTCTCCTTGGGGGTGGCTGTCAAACATGGAAGGACTACACGGTGACGAAGCACTCGGCTATTGACGCCAAGATTGCTGCCGCCCGAGTGGAAACGCAGACGAGGCTAGATGCTCTTAAGGTGCAGGAGGTCACTTTGCTCAATCAGACGGTGGCCACCCATGCCGCGCGCGAGCAGGCGGCGGCCGACTACCTCTTCAAGGGTAGTGTGGTTTTTGGGGGACTCAAGCCGGAGCTGATCTCTCGACCCACCCTTGTGATGGGACAGTCTATTCAGCAAACCGCCGCGCAATTGCCGCCCGCGACGGCTGCCGCGCAGGCTGCGGCCTTCAAGGCTCTTCAGACCGAACTGGATGAGACCAAGGTTAGCACGGAGGCTTTGCGCGCGCAGTATGAGCAAGAACTGGGGAAGGCGCGCGCAGACGGCGAGGCTAAAGCCAAGGCTCTAGTGGATCTCAAAGCCAAAGCTGACGCCATCGATGCGGAGCGCGTTACAGTGCTCACCAAGGCGCGCGAAACGGACGCGGCTCTACAGGACGCCAAAGACAAGGTACAAGATCGGGAAACGGCCGACGCGCGACGTGCGGCGGAGGAAGCTAAAAGCGTGCAGGCCATGAAGCTACGGTTCTCTTCTATCGTGGGAGCCTTGGCTCTCCTCTGTGTGGCAGGGGCTATCTGGTCGCCCGTGTACAAGGAGAAAATGGGGATTGCGGCCGTGGTATTGGGGCTTGCCACCGTAGCCATCTGGTATATTCAAGGCTGGATGATAGCCATCGCAGTTGGCACCGTTATCGTGGGCCTAGTCGGTTGGGCCGCCAAGAACCACTACATCGAGTCTAAGGCTGCCACCAACGTCTTCAGGGCTGTGCAGGCCATCAAGGATACCGCCAAGGAGGACTACGACCGGGTGCTTAAGCCCCAGTTGCAGCAGTGGATGACGGTCTACGACAAGAAGACGGGCAAAAATGTGCCCGATCATGCTGCCATCGCACACGTGGATGAGCGGTTGCGTCAGGCCGGAGACCTGTAACCGAGTGTGCGGGTTGACAGACCCCACCTATTTGGCCGATTACCCATTGTAGACCCCTATTCACCATGCCCAAACATTACTGCTCAACCTGTGGTTACGCTATTGCTTACGCCGTGACCAAGCCAGCTAGCTGTCCCAAGTGCTCAGCCGTGTTTGCGGCCCCGGTGACCATTCCGACCCCGATAGCCGTTCAGGCTACCCGTCCGAAGCCCAAGGCTCCTCCGGTTGAGGCACCAGAGGAGGAGGATCGCCCCGCGCCGCGCCGCCAGATGCGTCCTACACGCGCCAAGGCCCATCGGGTTATCAACACGGAAGATGACACCGTGGCTGACGAAACGCAGAACGCCCGAGGGAGCGCCTACGATCCAGACGACGATACGTAT
>Ga0214919_10012914_pt1 | contig 10192 bp, 13 predicted proteins | sample LL1503_MetaG_FD_177994 | JGI IMG/M metagenome (GOLD analysis project Ga0214919, IMG submission 177994) | Freshwater microbial communities from Lake Lanier, Atlanta, Georgia, United States - LL-1503 | ecosystem: Environmental > Aquatic > Freshwater > Lake | place: USA: Georgia | collected... | reverse complement strand
TACTAATTTACTTGCGATTAATGGAAGTTTCTTCATCGGCCCCCGATTAGTACCTTGACTTGGAGTACTTCCCTGTGGCGAAGGAGGCAGAGTACTTCCTTGTGGCGAAGGAGGCAGAGTGCTTCCCTGTGGCGAAGGAGGCAGGGTACTTCCCTGTGGCGAAGGAGGCAGAGTACTTCCCTGTGGCGAAAGAGGCAGAGTACTTCCCTGTGGCGAAAGAGGCAGGGTACTTCCCTGTGGCGAAGGAGGCTGAGTACTTCCCTGTGGCGAAGGAGGCAGGGTACTTCCCTGTGGCGAAGGAGGCAGAGTACTTCCCTGTGGCGAAAGAGGCAGGGTACTTCCCTGTGGCGAAGGAGGCTGAGTACTTCCCTGTGGCGAAAGAGGCAGGGTACTTCCCTGTGGCGAAAGAGGCTGAGTACTTCCCTGTGGCGAAGGAGGCAGGGTACTTCCCTGTGGCGAAGGAGGCATGGTACTTCCCTGTGGCGAAGGAGGCATGGTACTTCCCTGTGGCGAAGGAGGCTGAGTACTTCCCAGAGGTAAAGACCCGTTAATGTTTATTTGAGGAGTTGGAGAGCATAGCGCCATATCTCTTGCTCCGAACGGTTTTATCGATGCGTTAATACCTGGTCCTCCAACTGGGCCTCCTGTAGGTTGGGGCGGGCCAGACGGGCCTCCTGTAGGTTGTGGCGGGCCAGACGGGCCTCCTGTAGGTTGGGGTGGTCCAGACGGGCCTCCTGTAGGTTGGGGTGGTCCAGACGGGCCTCCTGTACGTTGGGGCGGGCCAGACGGGCCTCCTGTAGGTTGGGGTGGTCCAGACGGGCCTCCAGTAGGTTGGGGTGGTCCAGACGGGACTTCCGTAGGTTGAGGCGGTACAGGCGGGACTTCCGTAGGTTGAGGAGGTACAGGCGGGCCTCCCGTAGGTTGAGGAGGTACAGATGGGCCTCCCGTAGGTTGAGGAGGTACAGGCTGATCTTCTAACCTTGTCTGAGAAGTTTGACCTAGCGGTCCTTGAGATCCGAAAGATCCAAATATATTTGATGACTGTAGACTGTTGTAATTATTATTAATTGGTCCTGCCATACCATATGGTTGATTACCGCTACTCTCTTGGGTAATGTTAATTACAGGAGATGATGTCGCAGTTGATACTGGCGAAGTATTATCTCCCAGTTGCGACCCATAGGCAGATACCCGTTCATTCCCAATAGATGCGCCAACATCTGCATAAGGTTGTTCACGTATGGGTTGGCCCGATGAGGTCTCTTCGCTTGTTTCAAAGAAGCCACTTGGCTGATCTTTCACTGGGATCCCATATGGGATATTATCGCTATCTGCTCCATTCGCACCGAAGACTGGCGGTGTCACATCCTCTTCGAACATGCTTCCTACAAACAATGCCCCCGCACTGCCAAGTAAAAGTGGTACTCCATAATAAAAAGACATTCGTCCCACGCTTATTAATTGTGTTATATTTCAGTTTCAAAAATAATGAACCATCTGGTCCAAGACAACCTGACTAAGTTGGAAAATAACCTTTTGTGGGTAAAGGCAGTTCGCGACTCGGTGTTTGCATGGTGGTTCAACGTGATTGTCCTTGTTTTAGTAGTAGGATCCTTCGCATTCTTTATGTATTCCAGTTACGGAACTGCAGTCCCTGAAGAACTCCGAAAAATACCCTTTCAGCCCCAAACGTGGCATAATGCGGTCAGAAATGTTCCCACAACAGAGTATGGACAGCTTCCTCAAACTGAAATTGGAGCTGGTATACAAGGATTTGCCGATAGAAACCGCGGAACAGCGTTTTAATGCTCTCAAACCGCAAACAACCGAAGAACCGAAAGCCGCACCTGCTCCCAAGAAGACACGTAAACTAAATCCCAAAAAGAAGTAAGAATGCCTGCTGCATCATCTTACACGAATAAACGAAGAGTAGCTGCAGAATCAAAAAACACAAAGGTTAACTATCCCGGTGGAATAGCAAACGGGACCCAACCGTTACTATCAGGGTGTGGTTTGAATATGTCGTACTCACCAGTCAATTATATCCGAATTTGTGGATGTAAAACTCTAGGCTCTCTAAAGTAAGAATGTTCTCTATTGAATGGGTATTTATTGGCGCGATAGTCGGATTGCTTGTAGTGTCCGTCTTCGCCCCGCCAAAACGCGGAGACGCTCAAGTCCCTACTCCCAATACAAAGAAGATATTCAATACTCCGGCAGGATGCGTCAAATTCAAGACGCATTCTGTTGAATGTTCGCGCGAGGCCACTTCTCTGAATTTCATCGCATCTCAACACAAAGCAGAATGATTATTCAAATCACAAAACTGCTTCATAATCCACAAAGTATCAAGATTCTTTCATTTTTGGTGGGAATGGGTGTCGCGGTCCTTTTTTGTCACAAGCCGATTGAGACGCAGCTTATTCTTGGTCTTCCTGTATCGGATATTGAAGGTAAAGTCGTTTCCGTGAACGGAAAATGCTATTCCTACCACGCGGAAGATAGTCCATGTGAAAACTCCGCTACTAAATAAACAAATGGAGACCGGATCAACTAATCTTGCCGATTTGCTCGGCGGCAGCCCAGTCCAAAACCCCAGTCTGCCGCAGGCCACTACCTTCGCGCCTATGGTTACTGGCGGAGGCGATCCCTTCATTGCCCCGCAGTCATCAAACAACCAGCCTGCAACCACACTGAAAAACAATGATGCGATGTTTCACACAATTCGCAGGTCCATCAAGAACGCTATGGGATATGTTGCTTTCTTCTTGGCTGCTGCCATCATTTCTCTTCCAGTTCCTCGTGCCCTGTTTCTCCAATACATTCCGAACACGTATACCTCTGGAGGCGTTGTCTCATATTACGGGGCGGCAATTTTGGGTCTGATTGCAGTCGCGATTTCTTATGTTCTGGGAACTCTTCTAGGTATCTTGATTTAACAAGAATATACATACTTGAGAAGGCCATACTCCTTCATACACTTTTGAAGAAAGATCTCGCAGTTGGCACACGGTTTTGAGTTTCGGACTTCGCCACTTTTGTTTAGACGAATAACTTCAAGCGTACAACCGCGTAGTTGTGAAATGTCACCAAGACGCTTCACAACTGCCCGTTCCGCATGTAAACTTTGATCATCCCATCCTGAACCACGACTACGTGTTCCTACGCTATTCCTCGATGTTGCAATAATCTTGTTCCGCCTCCGAATTGTGGCGGTATGGAACTGAATGTTATGCACATCCATATACTCCATGATAGTTACAAGACTGTGTTTTCTGGAAACCGAATTCGTTTTTCACGCGGAAGACTTAGTTTAAGCAATAGTATGGATGAGTTTGCAACATATAGGCGTCGTTCTATTGGGTGGATTAGCGATCCTCCGGCATTTATTCATCCGCGTATCCTCTTTGGATCTGGCGGATCTACTTTGACTCCCCAGTTCGTAAAAAATTACAATATTACGCACGTCATTAATTGTGGGTTCCAACATGATTCTCCAGAATGGTTTAAGACCGCGTTTCCTAGCAAATATGCTTGTATGGAGGCTGTCGATGCTATTGATGCAAATATTCTTCACTGGTATCCTGCATTCGAAGCGACTTTGCGGAAGTTTCTATCGGAACACGAAAGTAAGAATGTTTACATCCATTGTCAGTGCGGAATAAACCGCAGCGGATTTCTCAGCTTATTGTTTGCTTGTGTCCGTTTAAAGTATGATTGCAATGAGGTTATCAAAAGTATTCTCACCCAACGTCCATGTGCCCTAACAAACCCATCGTATCTGAAGCAAGTGAAAGAGTATTGTTCTGGCGTATAGAGTTTTCAGGGCAACTATGAAACAATGAATAAATGGAGAATGTCTTTAGAACAAAGAAATATAGGGATACCGCATTTCGTGAAAAAACACACGATGTGGTTTCAGGAACTTTAGATTCAATACATCAATCCTTCGTTTCATCGCTGTTCGATAAGAATAAACAAGACTTGGAATATCGGAGAAAGTTAATTGTTGAACAGCTAGCATTGATAGAGACTTCATCTCTTCTTGAAAATATTTTACAAGTATCAAGACTTCGAGACGAACTTCAAACTATTAACAATATTTTAGAAGATAAAGCTCCTGTGGAGACATACTACTTGAAGAATGCAGATATCATGCTGAAATATTACGGAACGCAAGAGAAGTCTTCTGTGGGCGCATCAAACTCCACAAACCAAAACACGTTCTTGAAGTTCTTACAGACAAAAGAGGCTTCATCCGATCCCGTAGTTTCAAAGAAAGAATTGTTCGAACAGTACGCCGCTCGTATGAAACTTAACACAGCTTCTCATTCTGAAAGTGTTCCTGCGACTTCATCGGAACATTGCGAATCCTGCAATGTTTCTCGCGAAGAACTAACTTCAGAAGGTATTCTTGTGTGCCCACTATGTGGCTCGGAAGAGTATATGTTGGTAGTTTCTGATGTCCCTAGTTTTCGGGATCCACCGAAGGAGCGTAATAATTACGCCTACAAGAAGATCAATCACTTGAACGAAATCTTAAATCAGTTTCAGGCAAAGGAGTCTACCATTATTCCCGATGATGTCATGCACGAGATCGTGTGTGAGATCAAGAAACGTAGGATACAGAATGTAGCGGAAATGGTTGAGAAAGACATGCGAGAAATTTTGAAAAAACTGAACCGGTCTAAGTTCTACGAACACGCAACTCATATCCTTTCTAGACTGAACGGAAACCCTCCACCAATGATAACTCCCGAAATTGAAGAGAAGATACGCGCAATGTTTCAAGAAATCCAAGCACCGTTTTTGCTATACTGTCCCGATGAACGCACAAATTTCCTTTCGTATTCTTATATCCTGTTTAAGTTTTTTGAGCTCTTGGAACTAGACGATTACAAGGTTTACTTCCCTTTACTGAAATCTCGCGACCGCTTGATCGCCCACGACGAAATTTGGAAGAAGATTTGCGACTATTTGAAGTGGGAGTTCATTCAGTCGGTTTAGCGGCGCAGGGACTTGAGGAGACCCTTGACTAGGAGAGTGTAGGCGATCACAAACACAACCGCGTGGGTGATAGCGACTGTGAGAGTCGAGCCTCCCGGAGGGAGGGAAACGAGGACGCCGGGCGTGAGGGCAACGAAAAGCAGGCCGAGGACGACGAGTTTGGTGTACATTTTATACATTAAGCGCGAGAAAATTTAGAAGAATGTGTACTTTCCTAGAGCACGAATCATCGATGGAACTTGTCCTACCCCGCGTCCATAACTCAAATCCCCTCCAATATAGCACAAGTACGGCATTCCAGGTAGATGGAAAGGCAAGTTCTTCGGACATTTCTTGTAGCAAAGACCATCTACTCTGTCCTTGTATTGATCTCCTCCAGGTCCGGGACATACTCCTCCGTTATCTAGGCGACCCTTGATTCTGCCACCTTTGCATCCGCATCCTTTCCCTGAAAAGCAGTCTCCAATACTCCTGCAAGAAATTGGCTCGCGACAGGTTAATCCGTCGTTATTCCATCCGTCAGGACAAGGTTCAAGTCCAACGACCGTTCCGACGCCTATTCCATGGGTTACGGCCCAGCATACAGGTCCTACGCCCCGATATCCATTGCGACACTTGACATAGCACAGTCCTGCGTCCAAATCTGGCTTGTTCGTCGGACACGTGTGTGGGGTAAAGGACCCAATTTCGTACCCGCCTAAAAAGTTTGGGAGGGAAATAATGAAATCCTCTCGCTGTGTGAAAAAATGTATTAAAAAGCCAATCAAAGCCGCCCATACGAGGATGTCTATCAGACCCATTATCAATTCAGTGGGAAATTTAAAATTGATATGATTTTAAGTTGAGGCACGTCTAATCTTAAAATGATTGAGCAAATATTTACTGATCTATATCATTCTGAAGTATGGGAGAACGTAGACGGAACTCAAACACGTAGTGGATTGGGAAGTACTTTAGAATATAGTAAATGTATTCGTGATATATTGACGAGTATGCTTACAGATTATTCTATCAAAAGCATAGTAGATGCGTCATGCGGAGATTGGAATTGGATGTCAACAATACAATACCGCATAAAGTGTAATTACGTAGGAATTGATGTTGTACCTGAAATTATAGATAGAAATACGAAATTGTTTTCAAATGACAGATTTAAGTTCGTAAAAACTGATGCGCTGTCATATTTCAAAACACTTCCGAATAAATCAGTTGATCTAATTCTGTTTCGAAATACTGCAGAGTATCTCGATGAAACTTACAATCTTGAATTTATTCGGGAAGCTCGTAGAGTTTGCAGATATCTATTGATGTCAACAACAGACACTTGTAAAGAAAACAAGAATGTAGATAAAGTCGGATGTTATCGACCAATTAATTTAAAGCTCCCGCCATATTCAGATCTTCTCAATAGTTCAATCGTAGAATCAAAATATGATGGTCCTATAAAAATCCACTGCGATGAAATGCGTATATTATTCTGCAAATTCGGCGAGGATGTTGTTTAAACTTTATTTTCACACAGGAAACATATAACGAAAAATTATGTGGGGACAGCATCTCGTGTTGGACATCGCACGCTGCAAGCCTTCACGCATTCGCTCTTCTAAAAACATTTATCTCTTCACAAAAGAGCTTGTCAACCGAATAGACATGGTCGCCTATGGCGAACCACAAATTGTCATGTTCGGCACAGGAAACAAAAAAGGGTACACTTTAGTTCAGCTTATTGAGACATCGAATATTTGCGCCCACTTTGTAGAAGAGACGAACGACATGTATTTGGACGTTTTTAGTTGTAAGCCATTTAATCCGCTAGTAGTAACGGGAACTGTTGCAGAGTATTTTGGACCTGACGATATTATTTTTCGTAATATGGATCGCCAAGCTCGTGAGCTTAAGTAATCACCAATCGTAGCCCTCGTCTAGAACGCGCTCGACGTCGCTATCCAAATCGTCTCCGTCTTCTAGGATGCGAAACGCCATATTGAGAACATCGTACGGAATTTGCATAAACTCCTCAAAGAAGGATGACTTCATCTTCTTGGGCGGAGGGGCGTTTAGAATGAGTTCGTCGGACTCTCGTTCACGCTTCATTTGGTAATACTTACTTATTTAGTCCGATTTAATCCGTTTTCTGAAATTCATACTCTGGGATTATGAACGTCTCCCTCAAGGAAGCACTCTCCATTCTTCCCTTTTTTTGAGCCATGTGGACATTGCTGTTCAACTTTTGTGCTGGGGTTCTCGAAGCGCTCCAGCAGAGGAAGTAGATACATGTAAGACAAGTAGTTTGCGACTGCAAAAACTGCGCCATGAATGATTGCTTTTTCGCGAAGAGATCCACCCGGCGGGATATTGAAATGAACTCCCGGAACGAGAAGCATAAACAGGATAGCTTTCAGAAGAATGTTTACCCACATTTATTCTTTACGAAGCATTTTCCTTGAGCGACATCGGGTCATATGTCGCGTGTCCAGTAGGAACGCAGTTCTGATCCTCCGTCATGCGAAACCCGTTAGGGCATTTTGGTCCATAATTTCCGAACCGTTCGCGGTAGGACCAGTAAATCTTCATGACCGCGGTAGTCGTCAGGGCGAACAGGATCGCGTGGGTAACTAAAATAGTGGCTCGGCTTCCGTTAGAAGGAATGCGTCCGATAACTCCAGGCACGAAGGCGGCAAAGAGGAGGGCTGACAGAATGCTAGAAATAAGGTCCATTTATTATTTCGTGTAGGTTTTCTTTACAGAGCTTCATTTTTATGGGGACACGAAGAGCAAGGTTTTGACGCGACCTTGATTTTGCCGTAGTTATTTGCGACAAAAAGTCCAACTGCAAGAACAGCAAACGCAATAAGAACCCAAGACCACATTTGTTTATAAATGAGTTTTCATTCTTATTTAATTAGCGTTCGCTTGTTGTTCTTCTTTAACTTATGTCCGTTTCTCTTCGTATTCCGAGGCCCTGCACCAAGCCGAATAACTTTATTAAGTTTTTTGTTATATTCATCAACTGTCATATGAGTGAAATCTACACCATGAGATAGTTCTAAAAGTTTTTTATTCAGATGTGCGACCGTATTTGTATATCTTTTTTCAACGAATTGAACTTTCTGAAACCATGTATTATGATCTGCTAACGGAAGAGGGCTACCAGTGTATCCACCCGGTCCTAACGGCCAATGATATTGTCGAACATCCATTGGACTTACATTAGCATTTCTAGCAATATTCTGTATTTCGTAATTCATTAAGGCATATAGTTGATTTGGGGAACTTGTAATTTGCCTATATATTCGGTCAGGTATAACAGAAGTCCTGCCAAGATCTATAATTAGTACTTTGCCCAACTCAAATTTATGCTCGTCTGTAGTCTTCAAGAACTCTCCGGCGGAGTTTACATTTACCATAACATTCCCCATATGTTCATCTCCATGCGTCTTGTGATATACCAATGCAAGCCGACATATTGCCCAAGCACCAAGTACGAGAGCCTTTTCTTTAATTTCATAACTATATCTCGGTGAGTTTTGGATATCAAATATGGTTTGGTATCCATCGGCAAAAAACATAGGAATAAAGGCAAACCCAGTTGCTGGAGCTGGAATTCCGCGATATTTAGCCCTTGAGCCAGCTCTGAGTATTGCGTCAAATTGAGGTAGCTTTGATACAAAAAATTCTATAGCACCTTGTATATGTTTGTCAGTATAATTAAATGCTATTGGTTGACTACTAATTACTGGAGGAACTATTGACAACCCTGAATTGAATTCTTTGTTATATATCTCATATTGAGCAGCGGATTCGTCTGTGAAGCCAGATAGTGTTTCAATAGCTTTATTAAGGTTTTGACCAGTTGAAGGGTTTAGATAAACGTACGATGCGTCTTTCGTATTTCCAGTCAATGCTAACTTCAAAATAAACGTAGTTACATCTTTAAGGCATGACGGCGATTGCGGAATAAAATTGGTATCTAAGAATGTATCTGCTTCACAACGCGGTTTCGCTCGATCACGGAAAGCTGTAAATTGACAGTCGCAGCTTGTAAACTCGTGCAACGCTACTGGGCTAGCAACTCCAGCTGGTAACTTTATTTGATATACGATACCATACAAACTACTCATTGACAAAATTTTTATGTTTACCGAGTTAACTAGAATGTATTTAACAAATTGAATCATCGTAGCAGTGTTATCATAACCAGCATTCTTTCGTATTATAGCACCTGTTGGCGTATCAATAAACCCGCCTTTCATTCTTATTATGACATAAATATTAGATTTAGTTAACCCGAGACTAGGTATAGTAATGGGCATTCCTTTTTTATTCGCAAGTTTGGTTAGGTCTCACAAGGGAATTACAAAAGCTGTAAAGCAAAGACAAGATGTTGATGTATTCGGAGTGGACTTTAACTGCCTAATTCATCGATACTTGAAAGAGGATAATCCTGTCGGATCTGTTATTGAGGCATTTGCACATATCGTAGAAACTGTGTGTCGTCCCAAACATCTGTTGATTGCTATGGACGGAATAGTGCCTTATGCCAAAATCGTTCAACAACGGTATAGGCGCATGCGTATCAAGACGGAAGACGACAAAGGCTTTGACAGAAATCAAATTTCGCCCGGAACACCGTATATGAAAGAGCTTGAAGAGGCATTGAGAGTAAAGTTTCCATACGCCCAAATAAGCTCAACTGCCGAAGAAGGAGAGGGAGAGCATAAGCTTTTTGCTATGCTGAGGAAACTTCCTCCGTCCGAACGCCGTAATGTGAGTATTTATGGACTCGATGCCGATTTGATTCTGATTTGTCTTCAGCATTCTTCTCTATCTTCTCAAATGACGCTTCTGCGTGAAAGTGCAGAGTTCAATGATCCAAAACTTGCTTCTGCCGAATTTTCGGTTCTTCAAATCCAAACTCTTTTGGGAGAACTTCCGCTACCAGTAGATCAATATTTGGCGCTTTCAATTCTGTGTTTCGGAAATGATTTTATGCCAAGTTTGGGGATGTTCTCTTTGCGTGAAGGAGGATACGAACGTGCCCTTGAAATTTACGAGAAAGCAGGAAATCCAGACTTACTGTCATTCGAAGGACGAGACGCGTTCTTGGATACGGCAGAACAGTCTGAACTGAAAACTTTAAAAGAGCGCATTTCTTTGAGGCGAAGACCGGAAGAGAAGGCTTTGA
>Ga0214919_10012910_pt1 | contig 10194 bp, 8 predicted proteins | sample LL1503_MetaG_FD_177994 | JGI IMG/M metagenome (GOLD analysis project Ga0214919, IMG submission 177994) | Freshwater microbial communities from Lake Lanier, Atlanta, Georgia, United States - LL-1503 | ecosystem: Environmental > Aquatic > Freshwater > Lake | place: USA: Georgia | collected 2015-03-15 | reverse complement strand
ATCCATTGCAATACAACCTGCTGTTTGAGCGATTTCTCAACCCTGAGCGGGTTTCAATGCCTGACTTTGACATTGACTTCTGCCAGCTCAACCGGGACCGCGTCATTGATTATGTGAAGAACCAGTACGGCCGGGATGCGGTCAGTCAGATTGTGACCTTCGGCACGATGGCGGCACGCGCTGCCATTCGCGATGTCGGCCGCACGCTGGACATGAGCTACACATTTTGCGATGGCCTGTCCAAATTGATTTCAAACAAACCCGGTCAACCGATGACCATAGCCATGGCACTGGCGCAAGAGCCGATTCTGGCAAAACGCTACGAACAGGAAGATGAAGTCAAAATTCTGTTGAACCTAGCGCAAAAATTGGAAGGCCTGTCTAGGAATATAGGTATGCACGCAGGCGGTGTGTTGATCGCCCCCGGCAAGCTGACAGATTTTTGTCCGCTCTACCAACAGCCCGGCAGCCCGGCAGCCGTCAGTCAATTCGATAAAGACGATGTTGAAGCCATAGGCCTGGTTAAATTCGACTTTTTGGGTCTTGCGACGCTCACCATTCTTGAGAAGGCTAAGAATCTGGTGATTGACAGGTATCCAGAGCATGCCAATTTCAACTACGAAGCCTTAGCGCTGGACGACGAAAAAACATACGCCTTGTTTTCCAAAGGCAAAACCGAAGCGGTGTTTCAATTTGAAAGCCGGGGCATGCAGGCCATGCTGCGCGATGCCAAGCCTACGCGGCTCGAAGACTTGATCGTTTTGAATGCCTTGTTCAGACCCGGGCCCATGAGTTTGATTCCAAGCTTTGTTGCGCGCAAGCATGGCCGTGAAACTGTTGAGTACCCGCACCCCCTGGCTGAAGCCATTCTTTCCGAGACTTACGGCATCATGGTTTATCAGGAGCAGGTGATGCAAATCGCCCAGATCCTGGGAGGATATTCATTGGGCGGGGCAGACTTATTGCGCCGCGCCATGGGTAAGAAAAAAGCCGATGAAATGGCCTTGCATCGGTCTGTATTTCGCGAAGGCGCAGCAAAAAATCAAATCCCCACAGACCAGGCAGATGCCATTTTTGACTTGATGGAGGAGTTTGCGGGTTACGGTTTCAATAAGTCACACGCAGCCGCCTATTCTTTGTTGGCTTATCACACAGCCTGGTTAAAGGTCCATTTCCCGGCTGAATTTTTCAGCGCCAATATGACAGTGGAAATGGACGATACGGATAAGTTGAAGATTCTTTTTGACGATGCCGCAGACATGGGCATTGCGTTTGAGCATCCGGATATCAATGCTGGCGAGTATGAATTCAAGCCTGTTTCCAAAACAACGATACGTTACGGTCTGGGTGCCGTGAAGGGGACCGGTAAAGCTGCCATTGAGGCTATTTGCGAAGACCGGTTGAAAAACGGGAGTTTCAATAGCCTGTTTGATTTTTGTGTACGCATAGACAGAAGCCGGGTCAATCGCAGAACCGTCGAGGCTTTGATCAAGGCCGGCGCATTTGACTGTGTATGGAATAACCGCGCAGACTTGCTCGCGTCTGTAGGACTTGCCTTTGAATTTGCACAATCCCAGGAAATCAATTCCAACCAGGGCGGGCTGTTTGATGCCGGTGATGAACACGGATCAGGCACTTCTGCGCCCGACATGGTCACGCAAAAACCATGGGGCGTGCGAGAAAAATTAACGTTTGAAAAATCTGCAGTGGGTTTTCATTTGTCAGGCCATTTATTCGATGAAACCGAGGCCGAGGTAAGAAAATTTGTAAAAACCAGATTGTCTGACTTGACCGAAAGCCGTGATCCGCAATGGGCTGCGGGGATTGTTCGAAGTGAAAGATCGATTCCCACTGCCAAGGGAAAACTCAATATTTTTGTGTTGGATGACGGCAGTTGCTCATTGGAGATCACCGCCGATGATGCGATTTTCACGCGCTTGCGTTCTTTGCTGCGTGAAGATCAACTCGTTATCTGCCTGCTCAAAGTTCAAAACGACAGGCGCAGTGGCGGCTTGAGAATGTCGCTGGCTGACGCGCTTGATTTGCCCGCCGCAAGATGCCGTTTCGGCAAATACCTCAAAATTACCCTGGGCGAAAGTAAGTCTGCACAGTCAGCGCTGTTCAAGCAATTGATGTCATCGCTCAGTCAACCCGGTCAAGTAAAGTCAACCGATGGTTTGCCTGTCCGATTACATTTGCTTCTGGCTCAAACAGAAGTTGATATTCAATTGGGCGAGAAAGCGCATATTCATCCCAGCGATGAGGTGTTGACCGCGTTGACCGAACTCATACCGGCTGATGATTCAATGATTATTTACGAATAAACCATGTTTTTTAATATTCCCACCATCATGACTTGGACCAGAATCCTGGCCATACCTTTTCTGGTTTGGGTTTTCCGCTGGCCTATCAGCATGGAAATGCGCAACCTGATTGCAACATGCATGTTCGTGGTGTTTGCGTTGACCGACTGGCTGGACGGTTTTCTTGCGCGCAAATTGAATCAAACTTCAGCTTTCGGCGCTTTTCTGGATCCGGTGGCAGACAAATTTCTGGTTTGCGCCAGTTTGCTGGTTCTCGTCGATCTCAGTCGGGTTGATGTCATCGTTGCTTTGTTGATCATCGGGCGAGAAATTGCCGTTTCATCTTTGCGCGAATGGATGGCTCAAATAGGCGCTTACAAAAGCGTCGCGGTGCATATGATAGGCAAGGTCAAAACCACAGTTCAAATGGTAGCTATCCCCTTTTTGTTGTTCGACGGCGTGCTTTTTCAAACAATTGACACAGGATTCTGGGGGCAGATACTCATCTGGATTTCTGCCATTCTGACCATTTGGTCCATGATTTTTTACTTGCAAAAAGCCATACCGCACATCAAAGCCAATATGAAGCAGTGAAGACCGCCTCGGGTGAGTTGTGAAACCTACTAGAATAAGAGAGTACGCCAACAAGAGCCCGGTGCATTTCTAAAGCAGCCTGTTGAAGTCCTTGCGCTGCACGCGTCTTGATTTAAACCAGCCTCTTTTCAAGTGTCGTCTCAAATCTCATTTCTCAACCAATCAAATTACACCTGTAGTCAAGGGGATCTTCGTGAATAAAACTGAACTGATTGAACATATTGCAGCTGAAGCTGATATTTCCAAGGCTGCGGCAACACGCGCCCTCGAATCCATGCTGGAAGCTGTCAAAAACACCCTGAAAAAAGGTGACTCTATTTCTCTGGTCGGCTTCGGAACTTTTGAAGTGACCAAGCGCGCAGCGCGTGATGGCCGCAATCCAGCCACCGGTGCTGCTATCAAAATCAAAGAAGCCACGGTACCTAAATTTCGTCCTGGCAAAGCATTGAAAGATGCCTTGAACTAAGATGCGGTTTCGGTGGGGTGCTTAGCTCAGTTGGTAGAGCGGCGCCCTTACAAGGCGTAGGTCGGCGGTTCGAGCCCGTCAGCACCCACCACCCACTTAGGCGAACGATGTTCGCCTTTTTATTTTTTTGACCACGAGCCAGACCATGTTTGATTTCATTCGCGATCACAAAAAGATCATGCAGATTCTGCTGATCATTCTTATTTTTCCTTCCTTTGTTTTATTCGGCATTGATGGCTACAAGCGTTTCCAAAACAGTGGTGATGTTGTGGCAACTGTCAATGGCGTTGAGATCACCAAGGAGGAGTGGGAGCAGTCGCATAAAAATGAAGTCACTCGCATGCGTGCCTCCATGCCGAATATTGACGTTGCCATGTTTGATTCACCTGCCATGAAGTACGGTGTGCTCGAGAGAATGGTTCAGACGCGTGTGCTTGAATCAAGTGCAAAAAAATTGAATCTCAAGGTGTCAGACCAACGCGTTGCACTGGCTATTTCAGGCATCGAGGGTTTGGCAGGCATCAAAAAACCGGACGGCAGTCTGGATATTGAAAAGTACAAGCAACTGTTAGCCAGTCAAGGCATGACGCCGGAAATATTCGAGAACCGCATGCGAGGTGAAGTCGCCATGCGTCAGGTGGTCAATGGCGTCACTCAAAGCAGCGTGACTTTCCCCGCACAGATTGATGTTGCACTGGATTCTTTTTACCAGCAACGCGAAATTCAAATTGCTATTTTTTCTGCTTCTGACTTTCTGGCCCAGGCTAAGCCCGCCGATGAGGACGTCAGCAAGTTTTTTGCACTTCATAAAAATGAATACCAATCGGCAGAGTCGGCAGACATTGAATATGTTGTTCTGAGTCTTGATGCGATTGAGAAAAACATCACTCTCAATGAAGCTGACTTGAAAGCGTATTTCGATCAAAACCAGGCTACCCTGGCTGCCAAGGAAGAACGCCGCGCCAGCCATATTTTGATTAATGCATCGACGTCTGCGAGCGACGCTGACAAGCAAAAAGCTCGGGAAAAGGCACAGTCCATACTCGACGCTATCAAGAAAAATCCTGCGTCTTTTGCAGATGCTGCAAAAAAGAATTCTCAGGATCCCGGTTCAGCTGTCAAAGGCGGGGATCTCGGTTTCTTTGCCCGTGGTGCCATGGTCAAACCGTTTGAGGACGCTGCCTACGCATTGAAAAAGGGTGACATCAGTGGCCTGGTTCAATCTGATTTCGGTTTCCACATCATTCAATTGACTGACATTAAATCAGCAACTTCTGATTTCAACCAAGCGCGTCCGGTCTTAGAAAAAGAATTGAAAAACCAGCAGGCGCGCAAGCAATTTGCCGAAATGGCAGAACAGTTCTCTAATCTTGTCTATGAGCAATCGGACAGCTTTAAACCTGTAGTGGGCAAATTAAAGCTCGATATTCAAACTGCTCAAAATGTGACGAAAGAAGTCAAGCCTGACCCTAAATCACCTTGGACAAATGCAAACCTCCTCAAGTCACTGTTCTCTGCCGACAGTATCAAAAATTTGCGCAACACCGAAGCCATTGAAGCCGGCCCGAATACCTTGGTTGCTGCCCGCATCACCAAATATTTCCCTGCCAAACAGATTCCCCTTGAAGAAATCAAGCCCATGATTGTTCAGGCTGTGCTGGTTCAAAAGGCCCTTGAATTAGCCAAAGAAAACGGAAAGTCAAAACTTGAGGAATGGAAGAAGGCGCCTGAGGCTGCTCAGTTGCAGTCCCCCGTCGTACTCAGTCGTGAGCAAAGCATGAATCTGCCTGGAAATTTGGTGGATGAGGCCATGCGGGCAAGTACTGCTAAATTACCCATCCTGATCGGTGTGGATTTGGGCTCCAGAGGCTACAGTATTGTGAAAGTAAATAAAGTTCTTGAGAACAATACACAGACCAAATCAGCGCAATTGCGTGAGCGGTTTGTGAAATCCTGGGCAACTGCTGAAAATCTGGCCTATTACGGCTATTTGAAGGAGTTGCTCAAGGCCTCCATCAAAGAGCCTGCCCCGCTTGACAGCAGGAACATGAAATAGAGCAGTTAGAGTTTTCTCAATTGCTCGTTATAATTAAAGCGTGGTGGCTGTAGCTCAGTTGGTAGAGTCCAGGATTGTGATTCCTGTTGTCGTGGGTTCGAGCCCCATCAGCCACCCCAATTTATTCCCCCTTGTACCGAATTAACGGAGCTTTCAAATGCCTGGACTAGTCCCTGAAATTGATCCGGATGGACTTCTTGAATTTTCTGTTGTTTACACAGACCGTGCACTCAACCACATGTCACAACGCTTTCAAGGTGTGATGCGTGATATCTCCCAGATTTTGAAGCAGGTTTACAAAGCCCATTCCACAGTTTTGGTTCCCGGCAGCGGAACCTTTGGCATGGAGTCTGTGGCCAGGCAATTCGCTACAGGTAAAAAAGTGCTGGTCATTCGCAACGGCTGGTTCAGCTATCGTTGGACCCAGATTTTTGACATGGGCCACATACCATCAGAGTCCATTGTCCTAAAGGCAAAACCCCTTAGCCAACAAAAGCAATCGCCTTGGGCGCCGTGCCCTGTTGAAGAGGTTGTAGCAACTATTTTGCGTGAAAAGCCTGCAGCGGTTTTCGCACCTCACGTTGAAACCTCCGCAGGTTTGATCCTGCCCGACGATTACCTGAAAAAAGTCACTGATGCCGTTCATAGCTACGGTGGAATTTTCGTGCTCGACTGCATTGCTTCGGGTGCTATGTGGGTGGATATGGAAGCCACTGGTGTGGATGTGTTGATCAGCGCACCGCAAAAAGGTTGGAGCGGTTCCCCGTGTTGCGCCATGGTCATGTTGAGCGAACACGCCAGGCAGGTGATTGAAACCACGCAAAGCACAAGTTTTGCCTGCGATTTGAAAAAATGGCTGCAAATCATGGAAAGCTATGAAAAAGGAAGCCATTCCTACCATACAACCATGCCGACTGATGCCTTGACCCGTTTGCGCGAGGTCATGCTCGAGACCCAGCTCTACGGGTTTGAGAAAGTGCGTCAGGAACAAATCGAATTGGGTGCTCGCGTTCGATCATTGCTTGAAAGCCGTGGAATTGTCAGCGTTGCCGCTGAAGGTTTTAAGGCTCCTGGCGTGGTGGTCAGTTACACCACAGACGCAGATATTCAAAGCAGCAAGAAGTTTTTGGCCATAGGCTTGCAAACAGCTTCCGGCGTACCCTTGCAATGCGATGAACCTGCTGATTTCATGACATTCCGAATCGGTTTGTTCGGGCTTGAAAAACTTCATAACATCGATCAGACACTTGGGCATTTGTCCACCGCTTTGGATCAATTAGGCTTTGCTCAAAAAATAGCGATTGCTGCCTGATAGCCGTGAGATGCTGACCCAACTCCTGCTGTTCGTATCACAGACGCTGGTTTCTTTTTTCACGTCTCTGCTTCTTTTCCGGTTTTATTGTCAGTTAATCAAACTCAACCTGAAATGGGTAGGCGGCAATATAGGGCTATTTGTTTTTAAAGTGACGGACTGGCTGGTCATGCCACTTAAAAAAATTATTCCTGCCATCAAAAATATTGATTTATCTTCACTGGCAGGTGCCTATCTGGTGCTGTGCCTCTATACATTTTTGAAATACTTGCTGATTGCCGGTAGTTTTCCAGATGCGGGCATTTTTGTTTCAACCTGCTTTGAGTTGATATCCGCTTGTATTTCCGGGGTTACCGGGATGATATTTATTTCAGCGCTGCTTTCCTGGTTTTCTGTGAATGAGCAGATTAAAAACCTGTTTGAAGTTTTGGTCAATCCTTTGCTGAGACCTTTCCGCTCATTCATTCCGATGATTGCAGGTGTAGATATTTCACCCTTGGCGGCTTTGCTGTTTTTACAGGTCTTGAATATATTGATTCAAGGCATACGGGTTCAGTTAATGGTTTGAAACCACTGGGGGGCGTTTAAACGGGAATAAAAAAACCGCATTAATTGCTTAATGCGGTTCTTGCTGAGGACTTGTTTTGACAAGTCCCGGGCTTTGCAGAAATTACAGCGCAGCGTTTTGCTGAGCCACCATCATGTAGAGCATAGTGATGGAGAGCATGGTGTTAAAGCGAGAGGTAAGCATGGCCAAGCGAGCGGCTTTGGCTTTCTCAGGCGCTTCGACAACCACAATGCCTAAAGCCTTTTTCTGATTCGGCCAAATAATGAACCAGACGTTAAAGGCCATGACCAGAGCGATCCACATACCCAGACCGATGGCAACCACGCCGGTTTGCAATGTCAGTGCTTGCACAATGTAGCCCTGCATCCAGGCGACCAACAAGCCGGTGATGACAGTCGACAAGGCGGCATAGCGAAACCAGAACAAAGCTGTAGGCGCTATGACTTTGCTGATGGCGGGCTTTTGCTCATCCGGAATGCTGGGCATAGACGGAATTTGCACAAAGTTGAAATACCACAGCAGGCCGATCCACATCACGCCGGAAACCACATGAAGCCAGCGGACAACAAACGTTGACCAAACATGGCTGAATTGGATAGGGTTACCCGTGATTGAAGTGGCGATAACCAGAACAATAATCAACAGGACTAAACCTGCGAATAATGTTTTGTACAGCGATTGAAGAATTTGTGCCATAAATTACCTTATCCTTTAAGTTAACAAGTCAGGGTTGTCGTTATGAAATAACGTGAAAAGATGATTTTGCCATTGATTAACAGGTTTGGTTTTATTCGTTGACCATCACCAGTTTGCCCATCACCAGTCTTTGGTTCATTCGACTGTAAGCATCGGGGAGTTGGCTCATGGGCATTGTACAGTCGATGACGGGTTTTATCTTCTTTTCTGAATACCATTCTATTAATTTACTCATCATTGCTGTATTGTTCGCGGGCTCTCGTCTTGCAAATTCGCCCCAGAACACACCAACAATTGAAGCGCCTTTTAGCAAGGCCAAGTTCAAAGGAATACTGGGTATAGGGCCCGATGCAAAGCCCACAACCAGGTACCTGCCGCGCCAGGCGATAGATCGCAATGCCGGTTCTGAATACTCACCGCCGACAGGATCGTAAATGACGTCCGGGCCTTTGCCGTCGGTCATGGCTTTGAGTTTTTCTCTGAAGCTGCCTTCGCTGTAATTAATGGTTTCATCAGCGCCGAGCTTCAAACATAAATCGCACTTTTCTGCAGAAGAAGCTGCCGCAATCACACGAGCCCCGGCGGCTTTTGCAATTTGAATAGCAGACGTACCGACGCCACCTGCTGCACCCAGAATGAAAACGGTTTCACCGGCTTTGAGTTCCGCGCGGTCAATCAAGGCGTGGTAAGAGGTTGCATAAATCATGATGAAGGCGGCTGCGTCTACGGGATCAAAATCCGAAGGCAGTGGCAGGCACAGTTTTGCCGGAGCAAGCGTATGTGTGCCAAAGCCGCCGGTTCCCTTGAGGCAGGCTACAGACTGACCGGGTTTGAGATGGGTTACCCCGTCACCTACGGCTTCAATAATGCCGGCAAATTCTGATCCTGGCACAAAGGGAAGCTCGGGCTTCATCTGGTATTTGTTTTGCACAATCAGCAGGTCAGGAAAATTCAGACTGGCGGCTTGTATACGAATAAGTACTTCACCTGGGGCAGGCTGAGGTGTAGGTAGATTGACCCAGCGCAATGCTTCGACACCGGTTGGATTTTCACATTGCCAGACATTCATAAGGTTTACTTTCATCAGGAAGAAAAAACTGCGTGTGAGTCGGCAACTTCATCGTATTGCCCGCTAGGGTGACCATACAATCATGCTTTACAGGATGATTCATGAAAATTTTGATTTCAAACGACGACGGTTACCAAGCCCCGGGAATTATCGCCTTGTTTGAAGCCATGCGGAAAATTGCAGATGTTGAAGTGGTCGCACCTGAACAAAATAACAGTGCCAAATCAAACGCACTGACTTTGCACTCTCCCATTTACATACGCGAATCACACAACGGCTTCAGGTACGTGACCGGCACACCGGCTGATTGCGTACACATAGCGTTGACAGGTTTGTTGGACTACAAACCGGATCTGGTTGTCTCAGGCATTAACAACGGCGCCAACATGGGGGACGACACCATTTACTCCGGCACAGTAGGCGCGGCCATGGAAGCCTATCTCATGGGCATTCCCGCTATCGCTTTCAGCCAGGTCGAAAGAGGTTGGACGCATATTGAAGACGCAGCTGATTTCGCGCGAGAGTTTGTCCTGACCATGATGGCAAATCACACGCCTGAACAGCAACCGTGGTTACTCAATGTGAACATTCCAAATGTTCCTAAGAGTCAATTGAAGCCGCTGAAAATTTGCCGGTTAGGACGCCGCCATCCCGCTGAGCGATTTATCACGCAAGAAAACCCACGGGGTGAAACCATGTATTGGATCGGCAGTGCAGGGCCTGCCAAGGACGAAGCGCATGACACTGACTTCTTTGCCACCGCAGCAGGTCACGTATCAGTCACTCCTTTACAAGTTGATTTGACCGACCACGCCAACTTACCCGGCTTTGCCGGTTTGCTCAACACTTGAAGCTGTTTTGAATGAAACAACGTCCCAGCTTCCCTGTCAAATTAGAGACTGTTGCTCAAACAAAAAATAGCAGCGTCTCTACCAGCCCTAGCTGGAGCCAAGGTCAAAAAAGCGCAGGAAATAAAAAACCAGAAGCCATTCCTGCTTCGGGTTTTGGTCTGGATTCAGCAGCTGTTCGAGCCAATATGGTCAAAAAATTATTGCAATCCGGTTTGGAAGATGACCTGGTTTTACAGGCCATGGGAACGGTTCCGCGGCATACGTTCATTGACTCTGCAT
>Ga0214919_10012909_pt1 | contig 10194 bp, 10 predicted proteins | sample LL1503_MetaG_FD_177994 | JGI IMG/M metagenome (GOLD analysis project Ga0214919, IMG submission 177994) | Freshwater microbial communities from Lake Lanier, Atlanta, Georgia, United States - LL-1503 | ecosystem: Environmental > Aquatic > Freshwater > Lake | place: USA: Georgia | collected... | reverse complement strand
CCCTAATATAAAATCTATTTTTATTAGAGGAAATACAGTTGATAAATTATTTGATAAAAATAATACTGCAGATGTAATTAATAATTGTAATCATTGGTTTTTCATTTAATAACTATAATTTTCAACAAATAAATTATCATTTTCTCTTAAAAACTGATTATGTTGATACATACCTTTTGATGCTTCATAATTAGCTTTAGCATTTCTAAACATTTAATTAATTATTTTCAATATATTTATTTTTATATTTTAAGTATTTTAAATATTTATCATAATTACCACCTGTTATACTAGTTTTTTTTCTAAATACTAAAGTAGCATAATGTTTTTCTGTAAAATCTAAAAAATGTATTTCAAGTGGTGCTCTTTTAAAGTATTCTAAACTTAATAATTCATAATCTTTATTATCTTGATTTTTATAAAATTCTTCAATTTTAGAAGAAATTAAAGTATCATATACACTTGATGTTGATTTATTAGTTAATTTTTCCATAAATGATTCTTCTATTTCAAATGTTACAGTTTTTACTGGTAAATTTTTTACAGGAGCATTTTGTGCAGGAGCATTTTGTGCAGGTTGATTACTCATATATAGTATATTATCATAAATTATTTATTATAAAATTTTTTTTAAACCTATATTTTATAAATAAAAATCTATTTTCTTGAAATATTAATATAACTAATAATAGTTAATAATAAATAAATACCAAGCATAATCATTATATGTCCTGAAATACCTAATTTAAATACCAATTTATAATCAATATTCATTGATGTTATTAACAACTTCAAATTATTATTAACATCATTTAATTCTGATAACTTTAAAAGCATAATTGTTACTGGATATTTTAAAAATGATATAAATTGTAGTATTCCAAAAAATTCATTTTGATAATTTATATTCCCTCCAATTAATAATAAAAATGATAAAGATAAATATCCTGCAATTATAACTAAACTTAAATCTCTATTATTAATTACTGTTACTAAAGATTGAACTAATGCATTAGCAATTAGTGTTTGTATTATAATTACTAACAAATATAGTAAAAAATATTCAGTATATGAATTATATTTTGGTAACCATGTAATAGTAGCATAAGATATACTAGTTATAATTTGAATTATTGTTTCTGTGATTGTAGTAACACAAAAATAAGTTTGATAATTATATAATTTATTTTTTAATTCATTATCATAAATGTCTTTACTATCAAAAAATAATGATATAGATGATATTGGTAAAATAGAAACATTAAAAATTTTTACTATACAAAATGTTACAAAACGTAAAGAACTAAATAATGTCTTTTTAATTACTAATTGTTCTAAAATATAATTACCAGAACCTAATACAACCATTTCAATAATACCAATTAATACTACTAATAAAAACTTTAAAAATAATAAATGAATACTTCTATAATATAATGATATATTTCTGTTCAATAATATTTTAACTTTTGTTAATATTGACGGATAATATTTAACTACTTTATTAGTAACTATTGTATTACATTCTATGTTATTTTCTATATCATTAGAATCTACTAATATATTTTTTTCTTTTAATATATCAATTGAATCTAATACCAAATCAACATCAGATATATTATTATTATTAATTATAGAATTATTTAATAATAGTGTTTTAACATTTTCACGAGAACCATAATATAATTGCTCTCCTTTATTTAATATTAATACATCATCAATTAATTCCCATATTTGTTGACGTGGTTGATGAACAGAACATATACAAATTATATTTTTTTCTTGAATATAATTTTTAATTATTTGCATTATTTTTAATGCAAATTTAGCATCTAATCCTGATGTTGGTTCATCTAAAAGTAAAATATCCGAATCCATTACAAATGCACATAAAATAGATAATCTTTTTTTCTCTCCACCAGATAATCTATTTTTACCAGTACTACCAACAAGCATATTTTTCTTTTCCCATAATCCAAATTCAATAATATACTTATCTATAATTTCATCTGAAATTGGTATTTTATTCATTATTCTATTATAAAAAGTTAATGTTTCTTTCACAGTTTGAAAAGGATGTAATGTAACATTTTGATTTACATATGCTATTCTATTGTTTTTATCCATTATAATATTTCCTTTTGTAAATTTTCTTACACCAGTAATAATATCTATTAAACAAGTTTTCCCAGCACCACTTGAACCCAATAAACAAAGAATTTTCCCAGCATATGCTTTACCATTTATATTTGATAATATTTTTTTTTGATTAATATCATATTCAATTTCATTCCATTGCATACTCATATTAGTTATTATTTTATTTATCTAAATACCTTTATATAATAAATTTACAACTGTATAATAAATTTACAACTGTATAAATTTACAACTGTATAATAAATTTACAACTGTATAATAAATTTACAACTGTATAAATTTACAACTGTATAAATTTACAACTGTATAAATTTACAACTGTATAAATTTACAACTGTATAAATTTACAACTGTATAAATTTACAACTGTATAAATTTACAACAGATTATTAATTTGTTTAATAGTATTTAATAATGCATCTTCATTTATAACAAAACTATTTATATAACCATAATGTTTGCAACAATCAATATTTACTTTTGTATCATCGAAAAAATAAATTCCTGTTTTATCAATATTATATTTATTTTGAATAGTATCAAGAATTTCTTTCTTTTTATATGCCCAAACAGTACTTGATTCATCCCTAGATTTAATACCTATTTCAGTCATTTTTTCATAGATTGTGTCAAATTTATCATCACCATATGGATCTCCAATTTCATCAGAAGTATTCGCACCTATTACACTCTCAATTAATAATCCTTCACCAACTATAGGTTCTATTTCCATAAGAATCGCTAAATGATTTAAACATTCAGTTATAATAAATTTATTTCCTCGTGTATTGATTTCAACATATAAGCCTTTTGATTTAATGAATTTTAACATTTCAATTAACTTTTGTTCATTACCATTAAAATATCTAAATGTATTTTTTTTAACAGGAACTCCGCCTGTATGTTCCATTGTAAGTGTTAAGTCAAAATCAAAGACAATAACCTTAGGAATATTCATTTTAATAAAATAAAAACATGTTACTTTTACCTTTAATTTTCAATTTTTCCATTCTTCTACATTAAAAAATATATATGATAAAATAATAAACAAGAATTTTATAATATAATATATTTATTTCTATTTATCCATAGAATTAATCCACCTAAAATACAAAATGTACTACAAAGAATACTCATTATTCCTAATGATTGATATACATTACCATTTTCAAATGAATACATTTTAATTATATCATTACCATTTTCAATACAAATAATATCACTAATATCACACTTATATTTTCTATCCTTAAATTCATTAATTACTAATCCTTCAAATGCCCATTTCATAAATGATACATTTGAAAACCATTTAATCCCTTTTGGTAGATCATTTATATTAATAAATAAACCTGCAAATAAGAAAAAAATAATAAGTATAGATGGTGCAATAGATGATGCTATTTCTACAGTTGGAGAAAAAGAAGATACTATTAATCCTAATCCCATTGCAGTAATTGATTCAATAATTAAAATACAAATAAATAGATAAAAATTCAAAAAATGCTGATTTAATCCAACAGTCCAATAATTAATTATTCCAAATATAATTGGACTTATTAAAGTAAATGGTAATTCTGCTAATACTTTTGTAATATAATAATATGATAATTTATACGCATTTGAATCTAATTCTTTCATTACTATTTTCTTTTCATTAGGAAATACATTTAAAATACTAATTGCTCCACTAAATGCTTGATTAATTGTTATATAAAATAATATACCTAGTTTATCTTGAATTTCGTTTGTAGAATTTGCTTTTTTTGAATAAATGATTCCTAAAACAATAGCTATGAATATATTAGTAAATACTTTTATTTTAATTGCTAATTTATTACGATAATTTTGTTTAAATGCTCTTATAAATAGATTTAAAATATTAGGTGTATAATCTGTTTCTCTATAAATTATTACATCTGTTGGTATCTGAGATAAATCAATATTATGTTTATAATACTTCCATTCATTAATTAAATTATCAATTGTTTTTCTCCTTTCTATTAGATTATCTCTATGACGATAATCTAATGAAACAATATCTAATAAATAATCAACTGTATTAAAATTTAAAATATTTATTAATCCTATATTTTCAAAATAATTAATTGCTTCTTTAAAATCTCCAGAATATACTATAGTCCCATTTGTTAATAATATTAAATTATCAAACATTGGAATTAAAGACGAACTTGGTTGATGTAAAGAAGATATAACTATTCTATCTTTTCTACTTAACTTATGTAATAATTCTACAATTATTAATGCTTGAAAAGAATCTATTCCACTAGTTGGTTCATCTAATAAAATTATTTTAGGATCAGTGATCATCTCAATACCAATAGAAACACGTTTTTTCTCTCCACCAGATAATGTTTTAATAATAGAATTTTGAGAAGTATTTAATCCTAAGATATTAATAGTATCTTTAATTATTTCACCTCTATTAGATATATCTTTATTTAAATAAAAATAAGTTGCTAATTCTATTGTTTCATAAACTGTTAAAAAGGGATATAATTGATCTTCTTGTGTCAAATAAACACACAACTTTTTAAAATTAGAAAAATTTCTTAATGTATGATTAAGATAAATAAATCCAGATAATTCAGTATCTCTGGATTTATTTACTCTTCCTGCGAGAATATTTAGAAATGTTGTTTTACCACTACCTGATGGTCCCATAATAATAGTTAATTTATTACTAACTACATAACCACTAAAATCATTTATTATTTTTTTTTCTTTGATTTTCATATTTAAATTTTTCCATATTAAATGAAAATTTTTATTAATGTTTATATTATTTAATTCTATATCTTCCATATTAATATATTAAACTCTATTCTTTTTATGCTTTTGGATATTTAGTTTGCCAAAACTTATTAGCACCTTCCATTTCTAATTTACATAAATCTTTAGCATCTTGAATAGTAAAATTTTTTGTAGTATTTTTACAAATTGTTCTAACATCTTCAATATTACATCCACTAGTATTTTCAGTATTAAGAACACTAGTCATGTAGTGTATACATGAATCTTCATTACTCATTTTTGTTATTTTTTCAGTTATACAATTATTTAAATGATAATTTTGGGCTTCAGGGCGAAAATGATAAGAAGGATTATATGGACAACTCATATAGTATTAGATTAGATATTATTTATTACATAATTTAAATTTTCTTATTATAATAAAGATACATATTGTTAATTTTAAATATATAGATTTTCATATATTTTAATTTATCTAAAATTAATATCTAATCTATTAATATATATATATCACTCAACAGTAATCAAGTTCAAGGAAGTTATGTAAACAGTTGTAAAAACTTTAATTTCAGTTATGTTACTAATAATGGTCCTGCTTATAATAAATTAGCAGCAGATTGTGATGATGGTACTGGTACTTATACTTATAAGAGAACATATATCAAAGTTGACAAGGCATGTTCTGCAGATTCAAGTGGTAATTATTATATTCAAAATGTTAATGGAACATTAAAGTGTTGTCCTTCAAATTCATACTGTTAATATAATATATAAAAAAGATTTAATTAAATAATTAATGAAAAAACATTTTTTAACATTTGGGAATAATAGATATAATAGTGCATTAAATAGAATAAGAATACAAGCAGAATCAATGAATATATTTGATTATATTCATATTTATACTGAAGATAAATTGAAAAGTATAACAGAATTCTGGAACAAACATAGTCAATTTATCTTAACACATTCTAGAGGTTATGGATATTGGATTTGGAAATCATATTTAACGAAATATATCTTAAATCAAATGAATGAAAATGATATACTAATATATGCCGACGCTGGTTGCGAATTAAATTCAAATGGATTACCAAGATTAAGGGAATATATTGATATTGTAAATAAAAGTCAATATGGAATATTATCTTTTCAATTAGAAGATATTCATACTGAAAATAGATGGACAAAAATGGATATATTTAATCATTTAAATTGTCATTATTTAAATAATACAAGACAATTAGTCGGTGGGATTTATGTTATAAGAAAAAATAATCATACCGTTAAATTAATAAATACTTGTTATGAAACTTGTTGTAATTACAATTTAATTGATGATGCTAACAGTTTATCAAAAAATTATGATAATTTTACCGAAAATAGACATGATCAAAGTGTTTTTTCACTATTAAGAAAAATACATGGAACTGAAATATTAGATGATGAAACATATCCAGCAAATAATCCTAAACACCCAATATGGGCTTCAAGAAAACCATATTAAATTAATTCTAATAAATTATTAATTAAATTTTCATTATGAGATAAAATATACGTAATAATAACTCTTTCTTTGTAATCAAAATTACAATCAATGAACATGAAAAATTCATATAAAATTTTTCTAATTTTAATTGCTTGTATATTATTTAGTTTATATTTTTCTCTTATAAATTTTAATATTAATAAAAATACATCATATTCTTTTAATGAAAAAATTATTAAATCTAATTTTTTTGATTTAGCATAAGATTGTATATATTTTATTTTATTTTCAATATTTGTGTTTAAAATATAATCAAAACATATTTTTGTATTATCATATGGGTTTTCTTCTTTTATTTTATTGCATTCAGAAAATATATAATTCAAATATATTTTTGAAAATATTTTATTCACTAAAAAAGGTACCGTATAAGATAAATATTTATTTAATACATAATTTTTTCTTTTGATAATATTTGATGGTATTGATAATCTACACTTTTTTTTAAAATCTAAAATAATTTTATCATATAATAGATGATACGTATTATCATAACTAAAAATATGATCTAAAATATTATTATCTATCATGTATTATTAATATCTAATAATTCTTTATAATAATACAATTTTTATTATATATATTTTAATATGAATAATGATATTAAAGATTTTTTATTATATGTAAAATTAATTTTACCAGAATATTTTTCAAATATTAATGTTATTGATATAGGAGGATCTGATATTAATGGTAATAATAGATATTTATTCAATAATTGTAATTACATAGCAAATGATGTTGTTAAAGCACCAAATATTAATCTTGTTAGTAGAACTTCAAAATTATCATTTGATTCTAATACATTTGACACTATAATTTCTACTCAATGTTTTGAACATGATCCAGAATATAATTTATCTCTTAAAAAAATTTTAGATATGTTAAAGCCAAATGGATTATTTTTATTTACATGTTCTTCTTATGGTAAAGAAGAACATGGCACTGGTGCAAATAAAATTAATGATTCATATGGTGCTATGGTTAATATTCATTCTATGGCAAATTATTATAAAAATTTAACATGTAATGATATTGATGAAATAATAAATGTTAAAATGAATTTTAGTTATTATGATTTTTATTATAATAAATTATCAAAAAATTTATATTTTTGGGGGATTAAAAAAGAAGGAAATATAACAACAAAAATATTAAAATATAATAATGAAAATGTAATTAATTTAACATTACATAATATAGTCATTTATTATCATATTTGTGCAAATGAAGGAGATAAAGTATTAAATATTATAAAAGAACAATTAAATTTATTACAAACTTCTAATTTGTATTATTTGGTTAAACAAATTAATTGTTGTTTAGTAGGTAATGATTTAAGAAATTATAATTGGGTACTAAATAATATTAATACTTTTGGAGAAAAATTTAGAATAGTTAAATCCAAATTTAAAAATAAAGATTATGAACGATTTACTTTTAATTATATTAAAAATAGTCTAGATCATGATTTATGTTTATATTTACATTCTAAAGGTATAACTAAAACTGAACATTATACATTTAATAATGTTGTTTCATGGAGAAAATGTATGGAATATTTTTTAATTGAAAATGCTGAAATATGTATTGATAAAATTTTAAAAGAAAATTATGATACTGTTGGAATTATGAAAATTACTAATCCTAATCATTATCATGGAAATTTTTGGTGGGGTAAAACATCATATCTTAAAGAATTATTTAATAACCATTTTATTGATCCTGAATATATAGGACCAGAATTATTTCTTTTTAAAAATAATCCTAATTTTTGTGATTTATATCCTATTTTTACATATAATTCAAAATTTAGTGGATATTTTAATACTCTAATTTATAGTGAATATTCTAATCATTTAAAAAAAAACATTGAAATATCAGATTCATAAAAAAATATTTATTAATATTATATGAATATAGATAAAGAAAATATTATACAATTTATAAAAAAATTATATAATAATACCTTTAATTTTAATGAATTATATAATGAAAATATTAATTTAATTGTATCATTGAATATTAAAGAATTAAAACTAATTTCTAATTTACATTATTTATTAAATTTATCAAATATTGAAAATACAATAATTTCTGATAAATTATTTTTAGTCAAAAGTTATTTTATTTCTGATACTTTAGTTTGGTATAATGAAAATAAAATAAAAAGAAAATATTTTATGGAAGAGTTTTGGTCTTCATCATTACAAATATTTATGAATGAATATAATGAATTTGAAAAAACTAAACAATCATATTTATTTTTTTGGACTAATTTAATTAATTTAAGTACTTTATTTGTAAGAATTGATTCTTCTTCATCATATACAATATCTTCTACTAATTTATTACCTGAATTACCTGAAATAAATGAACGTGGTTATTATGTTAAATCTAATGAATATGATGGTAATTCTTTGGCAAGATATATAGAGATACATAAAAAAGAATGGATAAATTATAAAGATAATTTAATTAAATTATTAATAAATTCATTAGATTGTAATTATGATAATGTTTATAAACTATATCAAGAATATATTAAATTTATTTATATTAATGATATTGAAACACATAAATATACCTTCATAGAAAAAAATAATACTTTATATAGTATTATGACATTAAATAATACATTACCAAATTATTATAATACATTTTTTATATATTTATCTCTTATAAAACCTTATCCAGAAAAATTTGCAAGAACTTTATGTACTAAATTTGCAACAACTATTATAAATCCTACTATACAAATTGATAATATTTTTATGACTACAACAGAAATGATTTGCCATGATTTTTATGCTCATGGTATGTTATTACTTAAAAAAGAATTTAGTGATGAAATAAAACAATTTGTTTATAATATTTTTAATTTATTAATAGAAACTAATAATGAAAAAATGTTATCAATTTTAATTTATTATTTTCATCAAGAAGTAGCTGCAGAAAATATTACTCCATTAAGTTTAGAAAAATATATTAATCTCTATTATAACATAAAAAATTATAATGCTACTTATGTTCCTAATTTTAAGATTATTAATGATAATTTTAGACAATTTTTAATTGATAAAAATATTATTATTCTCAATAATGATAATACAGTATCATTCAATCCAAATAATGTTATTATAGGATATTTTGAAAGTACTCTTAAAAATAGAGAAGGTAAAGATATTTATGCATTATAAATTATCATAAAAAAATGAAATCATATATATTAAATATTTATATTATAAAATTATTATGAATTGGTATTGGTATAATAAAAATGAATATATTCCATATTTTTATAATAATTCATATAATATTGAAAATGCATTTCTTAATGGTGAAGAAATTTATCAAATTAGTGATAGATATATCATTAATTTTATTTCAATGACACAAATAAATACTAAAACTGGTAGAGAAAGAGAACTGTTACGAAAAATTGATCATAACAAACCAAAAAATAACTTTACTTGGTCTACAAATAATCCGAATATAGTAATAGATAAACATATACAAGAATTACTAAATTTTTGTATAGACTTTGGACGTGACATTATGTATTACAATAATATTGAGTTTAATCTAAAGAATATGACATTAACAAATGTATTAACTAATAATATCTATGAATTATTAAAAGATAATATAAATTGTAAATCAATCAAATGTAAAGAAGGAACATGTCCCATTTGTTTAGAAGATAATAA
>Ga0214919_10012908_pt1 | contig 10195 bp, 7 predicted proteins | sample LL1503_MetaG_FD_177994 | JGI IMG/M metagenome (GOLD analysis project Ga0214919, IMG submission 177994) | Freshwater microbial communities from Lake Lanier, Atlanta, Georgia, United States - LL-1503 | ecosystem: Environmental > Aquatic > Freshwater > Lake | place: USA: Georgia | collected 2015-03-15 | reverse complement strand
ATTATTTATAATGACATTATATTTAGATAAATCATTAGATAAATTTGCGGATGATTATAAAGAATATAATAAAATGGAAGAATTATTAGAAATAATTACAAATAATATTATAAAAAATAAATTATTAATAAAAAACAATAAAATTATTAATAATATAAAAAATCCATTTTTAACATTTAATATTAATAATAATTCAGATTTAAATAACGAATCATTTGTCTTATGTACAGATTATGAGTATTATTTAAATTATGGAACTTCATATCAAACTAAAAAAAGTGATTATTATATAGAAAGAATAAAATTAAATTTAAAAAATTATTTAACTTATGATGAAATTATTATAAAAAAAAAAAATCAAATTAATTCTATAAATTTAATTAATATAGAAAAACTAAAAAACAAATTAATTAATTTAAATTTACTCATAAAATTATTAATTAATATAAATAATAATGATATAATTAATTTAATAGATTCTTTTTTAATTAAAGAAATAAATTTATATAAAAAAAATATAATTAATTTGCATTTAATATTAGATAATTATAAAAAAGAAATATTAGAAATAAATAATATAAAATTTAATAAATTATCAAAAGAATTTATTAATGAATTATTGAGTAATTATTTTATATATTTAAAAGAAAACTAAAATTAGTAATATATTTAATAGATTTATAAAATTTATTATAACTATAATTTAATAAAGAAAAATAATAATTTTTTTTTTTTATTAATAACAATATAAATATTTAATAAGAAATAAAAAAATAATATAAAATACTTAATTTAAATTATTAAAAATGTCTACTATTAGTAGTAATTTTTTTTATTAATTATTATAATTATGATAATTAATTATAAAAAAAAATAATTAAAATATATATAAATAAATATTTTAATTAATAATTATGAAAAGAAAATTTATTAATAATAATGAAGAAGAAAATGATGAAGAAAAAGATGATAATATTTTAATATACTCAGATAAAAATCATATTTATTTTTATACAGATGTTACTATAAAATCATGTTTATTGTTAAATATAGAAATAAAAAAAATAACTAAAGAAATATTAAAGTTATCTATAGATTATGATTTAATAAATTTTAATATTTATTTACATATAAATTCAAATGGAGGTGATTTATTATCATCTTTTAGTGTAATAGATACAATAATAAATAATAAAATTCCAATTATATCAATTATAGAAGGAACAGCCGCTAGTGCTGCAACATTAATTAGTGTTGTTTGTAATAAAAGATATATAACAGAAAATTCATTTATGTTAATACATCAATTATCATCAAATAATTCTGGAAAATATTATGAAATGAATGATGAACATAAAAATAATACTAAATTAATGGATTCAATATATAATATTTATATAAAATATACTAAATTAAGTAAAAATAAATTAATAAATATTTTAAAGAATGAATTAATGTTTAATTCAAAAGAGTGTTTAAAATGTGGCTTAATTGATGAAATTTATAAAAAAAATATCTAATTTATATTATATGAATTATTTTTATTCTGCGCAAGGAACTTTAACATCAGATAAAATTAATATTAATAATAAATCTAATTATATGGAATGTTTAACTCCTATAATAGATCCTACAATAATATCAATAATAAATAATGGAGGAAATTTTTTTGAGGATAAAGAAATTTATAATGTAGTTAATACAATTTCTATTCCATATAAAATTGGATTAAATATAAGTGATAATATTAATTTATATTTTTCTTATAAGATTGATAAAATGGTTAATTCAAATGTAGTAATTACTGTAAATAATAGTAATAGTACTAATTCTATAATAAATACATTCACTGATCAATCTTCTACTTTAAATTTAGATAATCCTTATAGTATATTAGGTCCTGCTAATAATAATATTTTATTAAAAAAAAATGATTCAATAATAATAACATGTAATAATTTATCATCAAAACCATTTAATTTTCAATTTGAATTTAAATTAACAATAAAAAAACAAACACCATTAGCAACACCCTTAGCAAAACCATCAGCAAAACCATCAGTAACACCATCAGGAACACCATCAGTAACACCATCAGGAACACCATCAGGAACACCATCAGGAACACCATCAGGAACACCATCAGGAACACCATCATATATTAATCCTTTAACTATAATAACAAAACCAGGTATTGTATATCATACATTATCACCATATAGTAATAAATTTATAGAAGACAATTTTGAAAAACGATTAAATTCATATAGTAATAAACCTATTAATATATCTAGTTGGCAACAGGATGAATCTAATATATATAGTTGGTATACAACAGATGATATATATGGTTGATATTATTATAAAAATAATTATTATTAGTTAAAAAAATTAATATAATTTATATTTAAAATAATAAATATAAATTATATTAATGTTACAAAATGTAAATAATAAAGGTAATTGGGAATTTAGTTTTTTTCAAAAAAGTATAAATTTAGTAGAAGAAAGTAATATAAAATTATTACTAAAACCTGAAAATAGTTTTAATCCAAAAAATATAAATAAATATATAAATAAAGAATTTTCTAAAGAGGAATTAATTTTAATAAAGAAGAATAAAGGAGAAAAATTAAAAAATACAGAAACAATAATTTTAAAAAATTATTTAGATAAAAATACAAAAAATATAAAAAATGATATAGACTTAATAAAAAAATATAATATTAATGCAAAACCAATAACAAATGAAGGAAAAATAAGATTATTATTAACAAATTTAAATATTCTATTAGAAAAAAATAATATAGAAGGAATAGTTAATATATATTTAAAATTATTAGAAGATCAATTTAAAATAACCTCAGATATTGAAAAAGAATATTCAAAAGAAATAGAATATATGAAAAAAATAGTAACTGAAGTTGATCTAATAAAATTACAATTTACTAAATTTTATTCACAAATGCCTCCATTAAATGAAAATGGTTTTAAAAAATTTGATAATTGGCAAATTGAAATTATAAATAATATAGACAATAATATTTCAACAATAATAAATGCTCCAACATCAGCAGGAAAATCTATATTATCAGGATATGCATCAATTAAAGGAAGAATAATTTATGTAGTTCCTACAGATGCTTTAGCATGGCAAATTTCAGCATATTTAGGAAATATATTAAATGAAAATATTCCATTATTAACAGATACATATCAAACAAATCCAAGTAGAGATAATATGATAGAAGTATTGAATAAAGCATCAGCAATAGTAGGAACACCTGATATAATAGTAGATTATTTACCATTTATAAAAAATAATTTTAAATGGTTAATATGTGATGAAGTTCATATGATAAGCAAAATAGAAGGATCTAGTATGGAATATATTATTAAATTATTATTTATAAATAATAATGTATGTTTATTAGGATTATCAGCAACTATAAAAAATACAGATTTTTTTTTAAATTGGTTAAAAAATATATCACCAGAAAAAGAAATATCAAAAATTATATGTAATAAAAGATTTTTTAATCTTCAAAAATTTTATTATGATAATAAAAATGATAACATAGTAAGTATACATCCATTATCATTATTTAATAGTGTAGATTTTGAAAATGGTAGTATTTTAAATAAAACAATTGATGCTACACCACCAACAGTTTGGGATTTAGCATTAAAATTAAAGGATTTATTTGATTTAAAAGAATTAGATCCTTATAATTATTTTAATATTAATATTAGAATAGAATTATCTGAAGTATATATTTATTTTAATAAATTAATTAATTTTATGGTAGTAAATTATAATGAAAAAATTAAAAATATTTTAGATGATTATAAAAATATTATTATTGATAATAATAATTTAGATCTAGTAAAATTAGCATTTAAATTAAAAAATGAAAAAAAGACTCCAGTTATAATATTTAATAAAAATACAAATGCTTGTTTAAAACAAATTTTTGAATTTGCCAAAAATATAGATAATTTAGAAAATAATAAATATCCTAAATTATTTAATGAAAGAATTAAAATCTTAAAAAATAATAAAAAAATAGAAAAAAAAATAGATATAAAATTAGAAAATGATAGTAAAAAATCTATGAAAATGATGTTAACAGAAGAAACTAATATATCAGATCCTTTACTTATATCATTACAAGAACCTCATGAAGATTTTATTTTGAATGATAATCAATTTTTTTCTGATTTTATAGTTGAGAAATGGGTAAATGATTTAAAAAAATATTTTCCTAATACTGGCGAATATTATCATTTTATAATTAAATTACTATGGAGAGGTGTTGGTATTTATGCTAAAGGTTTACCTGATCCATATTTAAGATTAGTACAATCTTTAGCAAATTCTAAACAATTAGCAATAGTTTTTAGTGATAAATCATTAGTATTTGGTATAAGTATGCCATTTAGATCAGTAGTAATATTAAATGATAATAAATATAAAGATAATTTAGAATCTATGTTATTTAATCAAATGATAGGTAGAGCAGGTAGAAGAGGATTAGATAAAGAAGGTAATATAATATTTGCAGGATATACATGGGAAAGAATAAAAGAATTATCAATAAGTGATATACCTAATATAGAAGGTAATAATGATTTATTTTATTCAACATTACATGCAAATAAATTATCTAAATTATATAATACTGATCAAAATTGGGATAAAATATTTTCAAATATTTTAAGTGAAACAATAAATTATGATATTGTTAATGATTTTATTAGTAATTTAAATAATAATTATATAAATTCATGGGATTTTGGATATAATGATAATAATATAAATCATTTATATATGAATTGGAAATTTAGAAATTCAAAAGAAGGAATAATAATTTCTTATTTATTACCATTTTTAGAAAAAGAGTTTGAAAATAAAGATCATACATTAGAGAATAATCAAATTAATTTAGCTTATTTTTTAGCAAATTTTATAGAAATAAAAATTAATGAAGAAAATAATGAAATTTTTCCAATTAAAGATTATAATAAAGATATTTATATAAAAATAAAAAATGATTTAAATAATGTGAATATTAATATACATGATAATATTGATAATAAATTATTTTTAAGTATTCAAAGTAATAAAATTAATATAGATACTAATGATATTAGTTTAAGAAAAAGATTATTTAATTTTGGAAATAAATTAAAAAATATACAACATTATTATTTTTATAATAAAATAACAAATTTAACTAAATTATTTGGAAAATTATTAACAAGAATTTGGTGGATATATCATACTAGTTCTCCAATTATGAAATCTTTACATAATTATGAATAATTAAAATATCATAAATTAATAATGCCGATAATATATGGTGCAATAGGATATTCTATTTTAAAAAATAATAAAAATAATTTAATTATTTTTGCTGATATGCATGATGAATTAATAGAATGCGCTAATTATGTAGAAATAAGTGATTGGTTTGAAGATAAATTTAAATCAAGTGAAATATTATTAGAAGAAGTAGAAAGAACTCATACTGAATTATTAGAATTATGGAAGTCTTCAAAACATACACAAAAATTAAAAAAATTATATTTAAATAATAAAAATATTAAACCTATTGATATTAGACCTATAATGATAAATTTTAGTTGGGAAATATTAGATTCTGAAGAAAATGACTATTTAAAATCTATAAAAAATGTTTTATTAATAAAGTATTTATATATAATTAATGATTTTTTTTGTTTAAAAAATGATTATTTAATAAAAAATTTAGAAAATTATAAAATTGATAAATTAAAAAATACTAGTTTAGGTTTACATTTTTTAAAAATAAAAAAAAAATTTAAAATTTTGGTAAAAAAATATAAAGAATATTTATTTTTAAAAATAAATGTTATTTTTAAAAAGTATAATTATATATTAGAAAATATAAATAATATATTAGATGATATAATGGAATGGTATACTTGTGCTAAAATTATGTTATCTATAAAGAAATCAATAATAATTCATACTGGATTATATCATTCAGAAAATATAATAAATTTATTAATTGAATATTATGATTATATTATATTTAAACAAGAAGGAATAAATTATTTAAAAGATATAGATAAAATAAAAGATGGTTGTTTATGCTTACCTGAAAAAATTGATAATTTATTTAATTAATATTATTTAAATTTTGAGTTTAAATAATATATTAAAATTTTTTTCTAAATAAAAAATATGTATGAAAATTATTGCGATAGATCTAAAAAAGAGATAGATCAATTAGATGATCATTATCCATTAATATCATCGCAAAATGAAGATATTAGTATGCCAAATATCTTAACTTATAATATGAAAAATATATGTACATATAAAGAAGAAGAAGATATTGAAAAATTAATTGAAGATAAATATAAAAGATTTACTTATTTTTTATCAGAACATATAGATTGTTCTATAATTTTATTAACTGAATTACATCCTAAAATTTTAAATCATATATTAGATGATGATCTTTTTAATTTAAATTTTAATAAATTAACTACAGATGGTGATATATTTAAGAGTGACTTTAAATATAATTCAATTCATTATAAAATTATAGTAACACTAGAATGGCAATATAAATTATCTAGATATTCCTCAATTTGTACTAATTTTTTTGATCAAATAAAATGTAATGCAATTATTTATAAAGATAGTGAATATTCAATTGTTCCTAATAGTGAAAAAAGTATTATTAGTAAATATGAATATTTATCTATAATGTGTGATTTACAATCTAAATTTAATAATAAAAAGTTTAGAATTGTTTGTTCTCATTATAAACAAAGTTTTAGATTTACATTTGATAATCCTGAAAAAGTAGATTTATTTGATAATTTACAAAGAAATCAAATTAATAATGAATTAAAAAATAATTTAGAAAATATAGATTATATAATTTATGGTGGTGATTTAAATTCAAGATTAATTAATGAATATTTAAAAAGTTGTATTGAAGATGGAAATACTAATATAGATATAGAAAGAACTGGTAATAATAATGCTATAAATTTTAAATATAATTATGAAAATGTTTGGACATTTAAAAATTTATCAAAACCTATTAATATGACTAAATACAATAATGATTTTAAAATTTGTTTACAAATTTTAGCAAATGTAGGAATATTTGATGTAGTACCTTATGAATTAAGAGTTTTAATAGATTTATTAAAAAATAGTTATTTTGAAAATATAAATAATTTTAACTTTATAACAGATAATCATTATGATAATTTAGAACAGTTATTTCTAGATGATAAAATTTATATATTTAAAAAAAATAATAGATGGATAGATTGGACTACAAAGTCAAAATATAAATTTTTATATTTTGATTCAAAATATACTAAATACAAATTAAAATATATAAATTTAAAAACTTAAATAAATAACTTAAAGAATATATTAATTATATATTAATATGGTTGATGATATTACCGAAAGTATAGTAGATAATTTAGATAATAATAATAATTTTGAAAATATAATTAAATATGATAACTTATTAAAAGGAATTTATTTATATGGATTTATAAAACCTTCTAAAATTCAATTAAAAGGAATTAATGCAATTAATTCTAATAATGATTGTATAATACAATCACAATCAGGAACAGGAAAAACTGCAACATATTTATTAGGAATAATGAATAAATTAAATACTAAAATAAATAATGATTGTCAAGGAATAATTATAACACCTACTAGAGAATTAACTAATCAAGTTTATAATGTAGCTATAAATTTAAGTAAATATACTAATTTTAAAATTAATAAATGTATAGGAGGTACTACTATTAATAAAAATGAATTATTAAAAAGTAATTTAATTATAGGTACATTAGGTAGATTATATCATATGATTAATGATAATCAAATTAATTTAGATAAATTAAAATTTTTTGTACTTGATGAAGCGGATGAATTATTATTATACGGTATTTGTGAAAAAATGGATGAATTATTAAAAAAATCTTTAAAAATAAAAAACAATGATGTTCAAAATAAAAATGTTCAATTAATTTTAATATCAGCTACAATGTCATTAAATGTTTTTAATGTAAGTAAAAAATTTACATTTGAACCTATAAAAATTTTATTAAAAAATAATGAAATTGTAGTTGATCTAATTAGTCAATTTTATTTAGATATAGAAATTGAAGATCAAAAATTAGATACATTATTAGATTTATTTAATTTAATTTCAACATCTCAAGCTATAATATTTTGTAATACAATTAGAAAAGTTGAATGGTTAGAAGAACATTTAAATAAACTTAATTTTTCTATTACTGTTATACATTCTAATTTATTACAAGATGAAAGAGATAGTATAGTAAAATTATTTAGAGATGGAGAAACTAGAATTTTATTAACTACTGACTTATTATCACGTGGTATTGATATACCACAAGTTAATATGGTAATAAATTATGATTTACCTATTTCAAAAGAAACATATATTCATAGAATAGGTAGATGTGGAAGATTTGATAAAAAAGGTGTTGCTATATCATTAGTAAAAACAAAAGATCAAATAGATATTAAGATTTTTCAAAAATTGCTAAATTTTTACAAACTTAATATTGTAGAAATGCCTGATTGTATAGATTCTTTTTTATAAAAAAATTGAATTAAAGAAATATTGATTAGATATTTTTATAGACAGTATGCACAATAATAAGAACGCAAATAATGAATTAACTATTGATTTTATCAATAAATTTAATTTAGATTGTTTATCATTTGGTGAATTAGAAGAAAGTAAAGGTTTAGGTGCTCAAAAAAATGCATATCCTAAATATATAGTTAATGGATCAGAAGTTCCACCATTTTTTCAATTAGTATGGTTTTACTTGGAATCAGGAGGAGTTCCAAATTATAATGAATTTATTAAAGAAGAAAAACAACGTATGAATATAAGAATTCCATTAATTTTAGAAAATCCATTAGTTAAAAAATGTTATGATAAATTAGTTGCAATTGATGAAAAATTTGGATCTGATGAATATAGAGAATCATTAGGATCAAAATTTAAAAAATATATTTATCAACCTATTGTAAGATATCCTGATGAAGATGATGAAAATGATAAAAAAAAAAATAAAAATCCTAAATCAAAACATCCATATATTAAAATAAAAATTGATGTAGATTATAATGATAATGATATTAAAACTATAGTTTTACAGTCAGTATTAAATAATGAAGCTTGTGGAAGTAATGAAAATCGTCGTATAAGAACAAGAATCAATGATATTAAAACTATTGATGATTTTGCTAAACATGTTAGTTATAGAAGTACAATTAGACCTATTATTAAACCATTTAAAATGTGGTTTATGGCTTCTAATTCTAAATATGGTATTAGTTTGAAAATGATTAAAGTAGAAGTTGAACCATCACAAAAAACAGAATCTATTTTAAAAAATTATTTAAGTAACATTGATACATTTATTGATTCTGATGATGAAAAAGAAATTAAAAAAGAAATTAAAAAAGATACTAAAAAAGAAAATGAACCTAGTGATGAAAATAAAAATAAAATTATTAAAAAATTAGAAACTGTAAAAGATTCAGATGATGATTCTGATAATTCAGATGATAATTCAGATGAAGAAATTAAACCAGTTAAAAAAAAAGAAGTAGTAGAATCTGAATCAGACTCTGATGAAGAAATTAAACCAGCTGTTAAAAAAGCAGCTAAATCTGCTGCAAAGAAGAAATAAATTTTATTTAATTATTAAATTTTTTTATACTAATATTTAATTAATATAAAATATTGATTATAATTTAAATAATAATAAATTTTTATTATTATTTAAATTTTTATAAAAATGTGGTTTACACAAAAAAATTTTAAATATGGAATAATTCTAACTCTTGGAAGAGTTTATATTAAATCAAATCAAATTAAAATAAAATATTTTTTTAATTTATTGATAATCTATTATTAATATATTTTGATTTATATTTTAAATATTTTTGTTGTGATATTTTTAATTTACCTTCTTTATATTTATCAAGTAGTTGTTTAATTTTTATATTGGGTATTCCTAATTCTTTATGTTCATATGTAAAATCTAGAGCATCTGATGTTTTACCTATAGGTACTAATTCTTCTTTAGTAGAAGGAGACAATCTATCAGTGTT
>Ga0214919_10012907_pt1 | contig 10196 bp, 5 predicted proteins | sample LL1503_MetaG_FD_177994 | JGI IMG/M metagenome (GOLD analysis project Ga0214919, IMG submission 177994) | Freshwater microbial communities from Lake Lanier, Atlanta, Georgia, United States - LL-1503 | ecosystem: Environmental > Aquatic > Freshwater > Lake | place: USA: Georgia | collected 2015-03-15 | reverse complement strand
GCCGCCCTAACTAATCCTCAGCAAGTATTTGAGCTGCCCATAGCTCAACCCTTTATTCGTCTACTGAATTTACAGTCACAAAATGACCTGTTATTGCCATTAACTTTACTTTTTGGCTTAACCGCAATTGTGGCAGGCGCGATGCGTCTAGTTTTACTCAAAGTGAGCTTGCGACTTTCTTTTGCTACTGGCGCTGATATTGGCTATAGCATTTATCGCAAAACTTTATTTCAACCCTACATCACTCACCTGTCACGTAATACCAGTGAAATTATTGATGGGGTTACCGGCAAGACCACGATTGTTACAGACGGCATCATCATGTCAGCGCTCTATGTTTTGAGTTCGCTCATCATGCTGGTCTTAATGGTTACCGCCCTGCTGATCATTGCGCCAATTCCCTCTTTGGCGGCATTTGCTATTTTTGGTTTGATGTATGTCATCACCATGAAGGTGACGCGCAAGAAGCTGATGAATAACAGCAAAGACATCACAACAGAATCAGCGCGAGTCATTAAATCTTTACAAGAAGGTCTTGGGGGTATCCGCGATATTTTGATCGATGGGTCGCAAGACGCCTATTGCCAGGTGTACCAAAAATCTGATGCAATTTTACGGAAAGCCTACGCGACCAGTTCATTTATTAGTATTAGCCCACGCTTTGTTACTGAAGCCCTAGGGATGCTGCTGATTGCCTTATTGGCCTTTGCCCTTTCTAAACAATCTAACTCGATTAATCAGGCTATTCCCATTGTTGGCGCCTTAGCACTTGCTTCACAACGCTTGCTACCCGTCATGCAATTAGCCTATAGCGCCTGGACTGCAATTCTGAGAAATCAATTTTCACTTAAAGATACCTTGGACTTTTTAGATCAGCCTTTACCTGAATATGCCGGTCAAGTCCGCGTTCCACCAATTCCATTCCAACATCAAATTGATCTTAAGCAGGTATCCTTTCGTTACCGCGATAACTCACCCCTCATTTTGGATCAACTCAGCCTTTCTATTCCAAAGGGTAGCCGCGTTGGATTTATTGGCACCACTGGCGCTGGCAAAAGCACCTTACTCGATATTTTAATGGCCCTGCTGCAACCGACTTCAGGCAGGCTAGAAATTGATAGTCAAACAATAACGGATGCTAATCACCGCGCTTGGCAAATGCACATTGCCCATGTGCCGCAAAGCATTTATCTTGCCGACTCTACGATTGCAGAAAATATTGCTTTTAGCGTACCGCCTAATGAAATCGATCATGCCCGCGTAAAAGAAGCCGCCCTCAAAGCCCAAATGGCCACAACCATTGAAGCACTACCCCAAGGCTATCAAACCTTGGTTGGTGAGCGAGGCACCCGCCTCTCAGGTGGGCAACGCCAACGCATTGGCATTGCTAGGGCGCTCTATAAAAATGCAGATGTCCTGATATTAGATGAGGCTACCAGCGCACTCGATAATGAAACTGAAATTGCGGTCATGGAATCGATTCAGCACCTTGGCCCAGATTACACCGTACTCATCATTGCGCACCGCTTAACTACACTAAAAGATTGCTCGATGATTGTGAAATTGGATAAAGGTCAGATTGAAGCAGTAGGTAGCTATGAGGCAATTGCGGCGCCGTTAATTTAGAATATCTAAGTTCATGAAACTAGTTAAGTTATTTTAAGCTTAGCGGAAATTGCCTGAATAAATGAAATCATTAATAATATATATGCGCTGACAATCGTAACGGCAAAAACTCTTAAGCCATCAATGGTTACAAAAATTGAAAAATATGCAAGGCTTAGAGAGCAAATTGCTGCAATCGCGAAATGATAATTTCGTCGATATATAAAAAAGCCAGTCATAATGGCGTAAAAAAGCAAAAATGGAATTCCTGGAGTCAACCAAAAACCTACAATATTACTTTGATATCTTTCTATAAAGAACCCCGCCCCTTTGTCGAAGATAAAATCTACCCTGCTTATTAATTCATAGTTAAAAATTAAATACCAAAGCGCTAAAAAAATACGGGCAATTAAAACACCTAAAATACTGGCAATAGCCAAGCCAATCCTTAATTTCTTCTCAATGAATGGGGCAAATAGAAAGAGTATTGCTAACCCGCTCGCCCCCAATAAGGCCATTGAAAAATGCGAAAGGCCAGCGAGACAGATACACATTAATACATAAATTGATTTGCGAGAAAACGCCGCTATTCCTAAAAATAAAATTGTCAACGGGTCTGGGAAACCTAAAATATAAAATTCTAAATACTGAAATGTCGAGGCAAAAAGTAAGGTAAAAATAATTGCTTGAACTCTATTTTTAAGTATTTTTAGGGAGCGCCAAGTAAAAACTGGCAAAATAAAACAAGTCAAAATTGCACAAAGATACTTATAGGCTAATAAAGAATTGCTGACCTTAATAAGGCGGGCAATCAAGGGCAATAATTGGATTCAGCATAATATGCAGAATTAGCCTGAAAAATGGTTCTAGAAAAATCTACGAACCATGCGTAAGAATTGTTATTTAAATCGGTTGATAACCAAGGATTTTGAAAAAATAGCAGGAGGCTTATTGCACAACTCAAACCAATAATAATTACATTTGAGCCTCGCATAGCCATTACCCTATCGCAATACTGACTGCTGAAAAAATGATGTAAAGGAAGGAAAAGAGGAATTCATTAAAAAAATCATTAAAAATAGGCAAGCGAAGCAGGCGAGCATCAAAGGTTTTTCTCGCCATAACTTTTCTGGTGCTTGTGCAGATCCATCTTCTTTAAAGGCCAGGTTGAGATACATCGACATAATGAGGGCAATTAGCGGAAAAGAAAGAATGAGTTCTAATTTATATCTCATAACAAACGCGCCAAAAAATAGCATTGAAGCGGAGGCATAAAACATAATTGAAACTAGGAGATTTTGTTCGGTATAAAACCCAAACGATTTGCGGTATTGCTTAGCGGAGATTTCTTGTGAAATATCGCGCATTTCAGCAAAGCGCTTAATCGCCATCAAATATGTGCCAATCATCCAATAAGAAATTAAGAGTGAAACCGGGATCTGGAAAGGTGGCCCAACAATGTACCAACCGATCAAAAGCCGAATGGGGTTGTTAATGGATTCTATTAACACATCAATATAAGGTAAATCCTTGGCTCGAATCGGTTTAATGTTGTAAATACATCCCATAATCCATAACCAAGCCAAGACCCAAACTAACTGCACAGATACTAAGGACCCAAGTAGTAAACCCAGGACCATAAGAGCAAGCCACTGCACATAAGCGAAGCGGATATTTACGCGACCTGCAGGGGTGGGTCGATACTTTTTGGTCGGGTGCAAAGCGTCAAATGGGGCATCGAGAATTTCATTAATCACATAATTACTCGATGCAATTAGGCCACTGGCTAAAAGACCAATTGCGATCTCTAGCCACAAGGATGGTGTGATACTTGAAGGATATACACTAATCCCCAATAAAATACCGGGCAGAATAAAAACATTTTTGATCCAATGATCAAAACGGCAAATCTCGATATGGCCTCGAAAAAAATTTGGTTTTAGGGGATAGTTCATATTTAAGAAAAACTTGCTATAGATGACTTAGTATATTGTTTTGTATTAAGCTAAAGATAAACAGTCCAAATGTCAATTTAATAGATTAAAGAAGCTTACACGTGCCATTTCTTAATTCCTTACGCTATAAGCCCTATAAGTGGCTATTTACGGTTATTTTGGTTGGCTCAATCTACCTGCCCTTAATTTTAAACGGGGGCATCATCACAGATGACTGGGGTGACATACGTCAAACTTGGGACTGTGATGGGTTCTTTAATTGCTACAAAGAGTGGTTCCCCCTCTTTTCCAACCGTCCGTTAGCGCCCCTTCCGCTTACCCTCAGCACAAAGCTATTTTCAATGCATTACTCCTGGTATCTCATAGCCAATTCTCTAATCTACTTTTTTGCCCTGGGATTTACCTCATTTGCACTTAAACCCTTTTTAAGCACCCCCAATAATCAACTCTTTTTTTTCTTAGCTGCAGTACCGTGCATTGCATTACCCCTCGTTGCATCTCCAATTAATCAACTCACTGCCACAGTTGCCTTTCTATACTGGGCTATTTCCCTTAACTTACTTTTACGATATTGCGTAACTAAAAATTTCTGGGATTATGTCTTCTCTTATGTATTTTTATTGTGCGGGTTTTTAACCTATGAAATTATTTTGCCATTATTGATGTTCACAGCATTTTTGCCGGCCCTACTAAAGCCTACACTTATTAAATATAAGCTTGTCTATTGTTATAAATTTTTGCTGCCAATTTTTCTAGTATTGCTGATTATTTTACTGTGGCAAAAAATATTAGCCCCCCAATTTATGGAGGTATTTTCTAGACTACGCTTTGACCCATCTCAACTACCTCGAAACCTTTACACCTGGCTTAGCGTCTTTTTCTTTCAATTACCTAGTTTATTTTTTAAATCCATTAACTACATTTCTCCATTTGTAGTAATTAGTTTTGTCGCAATTGCTGCGCTTTTTTTCCTTGGTAGCCGTGAATCAAGTGAGTCAATATCAAGGCGCACTCGGTTGTATTTTTTTTTCATCAGTACCCTCAGCCTACTTTCATGCGCATTCATCTTTGTACTTTCTAATGAATCTGCCGTATCCTGGGGGTACCAAGCGAGGGGCCTATCCTCAACCTGGTTTGCTTTTGCAATCTTTATTGCCAGCCTCTTACAGCTCGCAGAAAACTGGCCAAAAATATTGCGAAACACCACTTCAATATTAGTCCTTCTGTTAACTTGTTTTAGTTATTTGTCTTTTTCAATTCAACGAGATAACTATATTGAATCCTGGCAATTACAAATGCATATTTTAAAAGATGCCCTTGCATTAATTCGTCAAAACGTCATTACTCCAGATACCTCAATTATTGGCAATGTTCCTAGATATGTGCCCAATAACTATAATCGTGAGCTCGTATATAGTCAGTCTTGGGACTTTCCAATGGCGCTTGTTTTATATGCCAAAAATGTAGTTCGAGGGGGCATTGTGATTGATAGTCGTCACAACGATTTGCAAGGACTCTATATTGCAGACGACAAAGCAACTGTCAATGATAAAGGATTTGTAGATTTATCAAACACATGGATTTATGACTACGAACCGAACACTAAAAAAGGCACTCTAACTCAAATTAAAAATGCACTCGATTTACAATTACTTATTGAGAAGTGGAAACGTCCCTAATAAAATTAACTTATTTTTTTAATGTATCTTTTAATTTTGCTCTCTAAAAAATAGTCTCATAAATTCGCATGCCCCACTAAGTGGAAACTCAGTTAAGACCCTATTAGATCTTTGTCAGCCAGGGCGGTCTAAGCTTCCTCCCTACTCAAACACCGCAGCCTTAAGCCCAATTCCCAATATGCGATCATCGGGGGCCATTCCTAGCGCCTTCGGACTGACTGCATCGGGAAGCTTAAAGGTGATATCAAGCCACTCCTTGCCAAAGGCAGAAGAAGGTATCGGTACTTTAATTTGATTATCTTCAAAGCGGCTTAGGCTAAATTTTTGAGTACTTTGTCCATCGACCGTGATTTCAACATTTTGAGTAGGCTGCTTGGCATTTACAAAGCTCCTAACATCCATTAATAGGTATTTGGGATTATCCTTGGGCATAAAAAGGCTTAGCTTAGCCTCATTTCCTACCGACCAAATACCCCAATCTTCATTCGTATTAGACCAGCCGCTTTTTAGAAAACATCTCGTATTACCGCTAGAAAAAACAATCTGCTTACCAATTGCAGGACTATAGTATTTATATAGCGCTATCTTACGTTTAAAGGTAGTGTAGATGATTTGACCATCAACTTTGAGTTCGTCAAAGAGTTCGAACTCCTTCTTTTGGGAGTATTGTTTGCGATTGCCAATAGGGACTGTAATGACGTAATCAGAACATGCTTCGGAGCGATCCTTGATAATGCGGGATTGGTCTTGCGGGGACATAAGGCTAAGATGGGGAACATATTGTAGTTGCCAATGACCCCAAATAATCCCTTGCTCGTGAACATATATCGAATAGCTACCCTGTCGATCTTGGCCCACTATCTTATCCAGTACTGGGCGATACGCTACCGCCCAGTAATCAACATCAAAGCGCTCGGCAAATGGGCCCGCTAGGACATTAAAGTACAGATATTGGTAAGGGTGCCAGCGCACCATCCAATAACTTGTAAAGCCCAACGATCCAACGACCAAAAGAATGAGAATGCGCCTAGCCATAAGCTTGGTATTGGTGAGATTCCAAAGGCACATTAAACCCCTGATTGAGACTAGCAAAAAAGCGGGGTAGATGAAGTACATGTGCCGCCAGCCGTTATAGACTATGGAGTGGAAAACAATCACAGCTAGTGGCGGGCCTAAAAACAGTCCCAAAAAGAGTAAGTCTTGCAACTGAGCATTATTAACCCATAAAGTCCTCGTTTTACCCAGGATATTACGCATGAGGGCGATTGCAGTAGTTAAAGCGCCCACCACAAAAAGAATGAGATACAAAATCGGGGTGGAAACCCCAATCCAGACAGGGATGTAATACCAGGGCAATTTTCCAGCATTGATGACTTCGCCAAGAAAATACATATCTGTGGTGCCCCTAAACCTAGCCATATTCTTAACGGCCGTTAAAAGGTTTCCGAGTGGATCCAGCCAAAGCCAAGGCCAGAAGGCAAAGACTAGGAGTGCCGTAAGAGCAAGATAAACACTAAGGTGGCTAGCGAGCTTGACCGGAGAGTACTCTTTGCGTATAGCAAGCGCTAGAAGGGCCACTACTGTGGCGGCTGGCAAAATGACTGCCATGATGCGCAAATCAATTGCAATTGCACATGCTATGGCATGCCAAATACCATTACGTACACTCGGCTTTAAAATAAAGCGCACTAGGGTGTACATACCAATAGTAAAGGCCGACATAAAGACTAGATCTTTGTCATTAAAAAAGCTATCCCCAAAAAAACGGGGGCTTAAGACTAAAAATACAGCGCCCAATAAGCCTATACGCCAGTCTTGATAACGTAATTTGACTAGCTTATAAAAGAAGAATAGCGCAGCGTAAAAGATTAAGAAAGTTAGTAAATGCCTAAAAAAGTATGCATTCGTATCATTTAAGCCAAAGATCTTAATTAGGAGCTCAGCAGGTAACTCAAATGCAACCCCATAGTCCCGATCACGCTGAGTTAAAAAGACACTAGCAGGATCCGTTAAAGGCTGAGCAGCACCCAGTAGAAAAGGGATATTAAAAAGGTTAGCAATGTAACTTAAGGAGGTGAGACCAATCTCACGTTGTTGGGGTTCGTCAGTCGAAACGCCATAGTCTTTATATACCAAAAGCCCAATAATCAAAATAGCAAGAAAGAAAACTAAAATTACGGGTTTATTTTTGAATTTCAGCCGGTCACCAAAGTGCATGAAGAGATTAGATTAAAAGATATTGACTAAACCGATCGTACCATACGGAGTTAATCTATCTGCTGGGTTACGAGCAACAAGACCCTAGTATGGATACCAGCAGCAAATACCTCAAAGGTCCCAAGGAGAGATCATCAAGAAAGCACCCATGTAGAGACTTAAGGGTAGCGCCTTATCGTTTTGATATAGAATTTGATGAGCGCATAAGCGCTCATCAATAAACCCACGGTGAGCTTACACAGAAATATGGACGGAGTTTTCAGGGTCTAAAATTGGATATCTTTTTGCTTACTAAAACTCTGATTTATATTCAGCTGGGTACTAATGTGATTCAAACCCTTCAGCATTGCTCTAGAGCATGAATTCGAATCAATCCAAATCAATTGCCATCATTGAAAAGGTGTTGCTGGCAATTTATATTTTGCTTGGTATTTGGGCTGCTCTTAATGTAGGCATTAGTTGGGATGAGGAATATGAACTCAATATATTTACACTTAATGTTAATTCAATTATTGGGCTCCTTAATGGAAATACGACTAGCTACTCAACCCTTTTAAATTTTCAAGATCGATACTACGGCATCGGCTTTCATGCGCTAGCTCACTTTTTTTCTTATGCCGCCTCCGCAATCGGCTTTACGCCAGACTGGCATAACGTCATTAGCAAACAACTCCTGCTAAAACATATCCCGGTGTTCATGGTATTTGTTCTGTCAGGCTATATTGTTAAAAAAATTCTCCTGGCATTAACGCAAAATCAATTACTTGCAAGTTGTGCCATGTTTTGCTTCTTACTTTGGCCCTACCTACTCGGGCACGGACTAATGAATATCAAAGATATGCCATTTCTTTTTGCATGGCTTTTGTGTACCTATCGTGCTTTAGTTATTTTTGATCGCAATTTGATTGCTGAAAATTCTCAATATTTAATAAAAAATATCGCTCTTCTGGCAGTCCTTACCGCATGGCTATGTAGCATACGAATTTCCGGAATTCTTATTTTTATCGAATATGGTCTTATTGCTTTTGCAGGTCTTCTGTTTTTGGGTTTTTGGCAAAGTCTACGAAAACTAAGTCTACGTAGCGTTGTAGGTTATTGCATTATTTTTTTAATCCCTTATTTTTTCATTCTATTTTTACTCTATCCCATCTTCTGGCATAACCCCATTGAGTTTATTAATGCCATTTTCTATCAAAGTCATAATCCAATTGTGATGGATACGCTGACTGCAGGAAACATTATTTCTAACCGCAGCAACTTGATACGCTACGTCCCAATCTGGCTTGGAGTGAAATTACCCCTTCTGGTTCTTTTGGGTCTAGCGCTTTCGCCCCTTCTCTGGTGGAAATACATCCAAACAGAAAATACCACGATCAAAATTAATATCGTTAAAACATGGTGCCTACTGGGCTCCTCAATAGTGATTTTGTGTTTTCTCATCCTTAATCGCGTGCATTTATACAATGAATTACGCCATATTTTATTTATCTTTCCACTCTTATTTATCGCTGGAATTACAAGTCTTTTTTATATAAGCCGTATCTTATGTATAGCGCTATTGCTTTTAACTAGCATTATTTTTGTCATCGATGATGTGAAACTACATCCCTATCAATACACTTATCTAAACGAACTCACCCGACAATTCCCCATTTCCCAACAGTTTGAGAAGGACTACTTCGCCCTCTCTGCTGGAAGAACAGCACTATGGTTGAATGCACAAGGCCTAGGGACGAGTCGATGCATATACGCCTCACCCTTGCACGTCTGGCTTTATAAAATTGATCAAGCCCAATTTCCCTGTAATCAAGATTTGCCAGGACAAGATTTACGCCTAGAAAAGCGCTCATTTTTACTTTATGGACAAATCAGGAACCCAGACGTACCACCTCCCCTTCCTAGCTGCAAGATTTTGCACTCCGAAAAACGCGCCTTATTTCTTTCTAATTACACACTCGAAATGAGTAGGCTTTATGCTTGCGATCCCATCCTTGAGCCGCAAAAAAAAACGAATAATTAAATCTGCATTTCAATGATCACTCACGTCCAAGCACATCTAACTTAATTAATAAATTGAAATGAATAAAGCCGCCTTGACCCCTAAGGATAATAGCTTGTTGCTTCTTTTATGCTTATCTTATGCCATAGGTATTTACTTATTTTTTTATAATCCCTGGTTCGAATCTCTTTTTTTGCGTCATGAATTACAAGACTTAAGTCATTATCCCTATTTAGAATTTGCGCAAAAATTCTTTAAAAGAAATTACTATGAAAATCCTGGGCAATGGTGGATCGAATCCCTACTCTTCCCATTTTTAATCAAGCTTTATGGCGCTAGCCGCTCTATTATTGCCTTTAAAATATTCGCCTCTATTTTGACCATTTCATTTCTGCCGATTATTACAATTGGATATTTGAAGATATCAAACAATATTTATCAATCCTTTATTTTATTGGCCTTATTAACTGTATTTTATGGCGGGCTATATGATTATCAGGTCGCTTTTCCTGATTCATTATTAGTCATTTTTTTAGGTCTTGCTGCAATTCAAAAAAATATACGCCCTCTTTTTGCATTTATTTTTCTTGCCGGTCTAACGCATTTCTCAATTACTTTTTTTTGCAGCGTGAGCTTAGTGATTCTTTTTTACTCAGCCCCAATTCCCTTAAAAGCACCACGATATAAATACGCTCTAGCCACTATCTTTGCCCTAATCCTTTCTTGGATCGTAATACAACT
>Ga0214919_10012906_pt1 | contig 10196 bp, 9 predicted proteins | sample LL1503_MetaG_FD_177994 | JGI IMG/M metagenome (GOLD analysis project Ga0214919, IMG submission 177994) | Freshwater microbial communities from Lake Lanier, Atlanta, Georgia, United States - LL-1503 | ecosystem: Environmental > Aquatic > Freshwater > Lake | place: USA: Georgia | collected 2015-03-15 | reverse complement strand
TTTTTAAAATTTCTGCAGTATTTCTATCTGGACTTCTTTTAATAGTTTCTGCTGATATAACAGAAGCCACTGTATTGGTATTCTTTTGAAAAGAAATTAAAGCGTTGTCGGTAGCACCTTTGTTAGATGATCTGTTAGCAGAAACAGTAACATCTGCTAATTTTGAATTAGCTTCATCTAATACTACATCCACTACTAAATCTTCACCAGCAGTAGTAGCTTTAATATCTTGAACAGTCTTGTTTTTATAACCAACATAGGTTAGAACCAATGTATAGTTCTTAGCTACATCAATGGTAAAACTATATCTTCCTTCGATATCTGTTTTAGAAACCTGTGTTTTGTCTGATTTTAATGTAAGGGAAACACTAGCAAGTGCTTCGTTTTTTGCACTAGTAATTTTACCAGTTAATTTAGCTTTTTGAGCTTGAGATATAGTTGCAATTGCGATAAATCCAATGAGTATTAATAACCTTTTCACAGTATAAATATTTATACCGCAAAGATTAGACTCCAATGTTACCGCAATGTTACCTCAATGTGAACTTAATATTATCTCTAAGAATAATTTCAAATAACAGAATTATTCCATAAGCTATTGAAAATCAATGGCAATAATGGTATCAGGACCAGTCACCGACAAGCCTCTTGTATCTATTAAAACTCCGTTTTGTCTTATACTAAATGGAAGGCTTGAAACAGTACCCATAATGCCTACTTTTTTAACCTTGAAATTGCCAGGAATAAACAAACCGCTTTGATTTCTTTGCTTAAATAAATGCACATATACATGTTTGGTGTCTTTAGTAGTCACACCCCATAATTGAGGACTTAAAGGACCCCCTCTTGTGCCATAAATACTAGCTCCATATTTTTTAACCCATTTACCTACTAATGCTAGGGTATCTGTAAATTCAACTTGTATTTCTCCATTGGCCATAGGCCCTACATTTAATAATAAATTTGAATTACGACCAGCAGCACCCGCTAGGGTTTGAATTATATTTTCATAAGACTTATAATTGCGGTCATTAATTTTAAAACCCCAAGAATCATTCATGGTTATACAAGACTCCAAAGGCAAAGCAGATGCTTTTTGAAAACTTAAACCAGAACTATTTTGTCCAGGTAAGTCTTGTTCAAACATTTGAAAGTCTTCACCAGGGATAGGATCAAGATGATGATTGTTTCCAATCATACATGCAGGTTGTAGTTTATGAATTAAACTATAAATTTCATTGTATTTCCAATCAATGCGGGAGCTTCTGTCTTTTGAACCTTCTGGATTGGTTTGATCCCAATGACCATCAAACCAAATACAAGATATATCTCCATAGTTAGTAAGTAGCTCTGTTAATTGACCCTTCATAAACTTTAAATAAGAATCATAATTACTTTTTGCAGTTCTACCCGATTTTTTTCCCGTTCTACCTGTTTCATAAGGGTAGTCGTCTCTAGTCCAATCCAATAAAGAATAATAAAAACCTAATTTAATGCCTTGCTTTTTACATTCTGCTGCTAGTAGCTTTAAAGGATCTTGTTTATAATGCGTGTTCGTAATTTTCCAATCCGATTGTTTAGTGTCCCAATTTGAAAAGCCATCATGATGTCTTGTAATAAGTACAATGTACTTCATGCCTGCATTCTTTGCTATGCTTACCCATTTAGCGGCATCAAAATCAACTGGGTTAAATACTTTAGATAATTTTTTGTAATCGTCTTTGTTAATTTCTTTATTATTCATTACCCACTCACCATCACCCAGTGTACTGAAAGCGCCCCAGTGTATAAACATGCCAAACTTATTATCTTGGAAATTTGCTCTTGCAGCAATATTTGCCTTAGTAGGTATATAGGTTTGCGCTTGAGCAGACAAAACAAATAAACATAGGATGGATAAGAAAAAATTTTTCATAACTAAAATTAAATAGTAAAGTAAATAGCGTTAGCGTAAAATATTAATAGCGTAAAAATTATAAAAAAAAAGTAATCTAAATGAAAAACACTGTGTAAATCGCTGGTGCCTTTAAAATTTACATCTAGGTCTTTAATAATACCGTCTTTTACATCATATACCCAACCATGAAGGTGTAAAGGCTGTTCTCTTTTCCATGCATTTTGAACAATAGATGTTTTTCCCAAGTCTTGTACTTGTTCAATGACATTTAATTCTACTAATCTATCTGCTCTTTGTTTATTATCTTTTATGCCGTCTAATTCTTTAAAATGCAAACGATACACATCTTTAATATGTCTTAACCAGTTATCAATTAATCCAAACTGTTTGTTTTCCATGGCAGCCATTACCCCACCACAACCATAGTGACCACAAACTATAATGTGTTTTACTTTCAACACTTCTACTGCGTAAGAAAGTACACTTAGCATATTCATATCGCTATGAATAACCATATTGGCAATATTGCGATGTACAAAAATATCACCAGGGGATGTGCCTGTAATTTGATTCGCAGGAACACGACTATCGGAACATCCTATCCATAAATATTCTGGGTTTTGACTATTCGCCAATTTTTCAAAATAAACAGGGTCAATGGCTAATTGGTCCGCTACCCACTTCTTATTGTTTTCTAGTAGTTTATTATATGATTTTTCCATGCAACCTAAAATTAGGTAATATTTTGCATTTTGTATAAAGTTTAAACAGCAATTACCAAGGCCTTTATGCTATTTAACTTAATTTTATTACATGAATATACTTGTTGAAATATTGGGCTGGATAGGCTCTGTATTGATTGTAGGGTCCTACGCTTTAAACATCACCGGCAGGCTAGCCGCAACTAGTAAACTGTATGTGTTAGCTAATATTATTGGAGGGTTATTCTTTGTAATTAATACCTACTACCACCAAGCCTACCCCTCTATGATGGTAAATATTATTTGGGTCATTATTGCCATCGTAATGCTTACAAAAAAAGATAGAAATAAAGAAGCTAACAATAAATCATAACTTAAATCAACTATTGAAATAGTTAGTTATTAATGCTAATGAAAAAAATAAGTACAATACTATTATTTATACTGAAATGGTTGTTCATTACTATAATGACGGCAGGCCTAGTAGGCACTGTTACCGCTTGGTTTTTGATAGCCTTGGATATTGTAACCATTTGGCGTACCGACCAGATTTGGATAGTCAATTTCTTACCCCTTATTGGCTTAGGTATTGGTTATGCTTACCATTATTTTGGTACGGATGCTGAAAAAGGGAATGATTTAATTTTAGAAAAACATCAAGCTGCAGAAACTACTAGTACTACAAATTCTTCTTTTAAACCCATTCCCATACTAATAACCCCGCTTGTGTTTATAAGTAGTTTACTTACGCATCTAGGTGGAGGTTCTGCAGGTAGAGAAGGAACAGCAGTGCAAATAGGTGGCGCTATAGCGGATCAATTCACCAGTATATTTAAATTAAATGCTGCCGAAAGAAAAAGCATTTTAATGATGGGTGTGAGTGCAGGTTTTGCTGCTGTATTTGGCACACCTTTTGCAGCGGCTATTTTTGCTTTAGAAATAATGAGTTGGAAAAAAATAAAATTTGAAAATATTATTCCTAGTTTTTTAGCCGCCTTTGGTGCACACTATACTTGTTTGGCATGGCAAGTAAAACATACTGTTTATTCTATTGATATTATTCCAAGTATTACAATTGGTTCTTTAAGTTGGACTATGCTTGCAGGCATTATTTTTGGACTAGCTGCATTTTTATTTATGTATACTGGCAAAATTTTAAAAGCGCTTTTTGCAAAAATAAAATTTGAACCCATGCGTCCTTTTATAGGAGGTATTATTATTGCTTTATTTATTGTGGTGGCTAATTCAACAAAGTATATTGGATTGGGTATTCCTACAATTATCGATGCTTTTAATATGCCTGCTGGTCATTTTGATTTTGCTTTAAAAATTTTATTAACCAGTCTCACTTTAAGTGCTGGCTTTAAAGGAGGCGAAGTAACTCCCCTATTTTTTATAGGAGCTACACTAGGTAATATACTGATATGGTTTATTCCCCTCCCTATGGCATTACTTGCCGGAATGGGCTTTGTGGCTGTATTTGCAGGGGCTACGCATTGCGTCATTGCCTCCATTATTATGGGTATGGAACTATTTGGAATACAGGCCGGTATATATGTGGGGCTTGCTAGTATAGTGGCTTATTTTGCTTCTGGCATGAATGGCATTTATAGTGCTAAACTTAAAATTGGTGTAAAATATGATTTATATAATTTTATAAGAAGAACTAAAGAGCTATAAAAGAATTGAACGCAAATAAAAATAAAATAAGTAAAGATTTAAAAAAATACAATGGTTGAAATAGTACGTGTAACGAATGATGCAGAAATAGAAGGCATTCGTTTATTACAAAAAGAAAATTTAAAAAAATTAATTAGCGCTGAGGAAGCTGCAAAGGAAGGTTTCGTGACAGCAGAATATAGTTTTGAATTTTTAAAACAAATGAATACTGCCAGCCCTTCTGTGATTGCAAAAGAGGATGACAAGGTAGTTGGTTATGCGATGGTGGCGGTAAAATCAATTTACGGAGGGCACCCTTTATTAGATAGCCTATTTGATGAGACAGATAAACTAAGTTTTAACAATAAGCCACTAAAAGAAACCAATTATGTCTTAGTAGGTCAATTATGTGTGGGTAAAAATTATCGAAGAACAGGCCTTGTACAAAAAATGTATAGCTTTTTTAAAACTGAATTACAAAAAGAATTTACTTATTGCATAACCGATGTAGCACAGGATAATCCAAGGTCTATTAAGGCGCATTTAAAAACAGGTTTTCAAATTATACATACCATTGGCTATGGTGGGGCTTCTTGGGATATCGTATTATGGGATTGGAATAAATAAACAGATACTCTTAAAAATTAGTACTACTAACTTTTGTATAAGTATTATTTTTATTTGTTAATCAAGCCAATTTAATCACGCAATACTGGTCTTGTTAAACAAGTGGGACCTCCACCTCCTTTCACACTAATTTCAGCACCTTCGTATTCAATGACTTTGCAACCTGCTGCTTCTAATCGAGACTTCGTAATAGGGTTTCCCTTTACCATTAAACAAGTACGTGGCGCTAAGGCAAGTACATTACAACCCATGCTATCAAATTCCAATTCTGGTACTTCTACCAATTTAAAACCTCTTGCAATTAATTCATTTCTAAATACAATTGGAATTAATGGAGAATACACCACTGCTAAGTTATCGGCCACAGGACTTAATACCGACATTAAATGAAATACATCCGATGGGCCTCTATAATGTGGCATGGGAACCGTTATAACTTCCACCCCTAATGGCTTTAATAAGGCGCTTACTTGTTTAATACCTTCTTCATTGGTTCTATAGGTATGACCTACTGCCAAGGTTTTAGCATCTAACCAGGCAACATCTCCTCCTTCAATGGTTCCTGGTGCGGTAATGACTCCAAGTACTGGAATACCAGCTGCCTCATAGGCTTTTTGTTGGGCCAAGGGCTCATGCTTTCTGCCTTCCTTTCCCATATTACAAATAATCATGCCCTTGCTGGTAGCAATGGCCGCATCTCTGCAATAAATAGAATCCATATTCACTGTATCGTCTTCTGGAAAATAAAAAATCTGCGCTCCATAGTCTTTTAAAATTTTTTCAAAAGCATCGTACTCTACAAGTGCTTTATCAATGTTAGGTTTGCCTAAATAATTTAAGACTTCCCAATGCTTGGTAATATGTGCATCGTTAATAAATGCAGCAGACGCTTTTTTTATAAATAAAGAATTGAGTTTTCCTGATTCTGAATGCGATGACATGAGTATAATTTAATGCAGTGAAATAATTATATGAACAATCTTATGAATATTATTATGAATAAAGTTAAACCTTATCTCGTTTCCATACAGCAAAAACATAAATAGGAACAGAGGACATAGTTAAGAAAAAGCCCCAGAAAACAGTTTCTTGTCCCAGACCTATCATTAACCATAAACAAAATATAAAAGTAAGCGAGGCTAATAAAATAGCCATGGATAAATTTTTGCTTGACTTAAAGGGTAATTTAAATCGCATAATTAAATAAGAGGCAGTGCAAAAAATATAAGGAATTAAAATAGTAGAAGTAGTCATTAGCATTAAAAATTTAAACTGCTCTACTAATGCCTTGGTATAATTCATACTCATTAATAAGGAAACAAATACACTTGAAATAACCACGCCTAAAACGGGTACCCCTTTTTCATTGAGCTTCATAAAAACGGCAGGAAATAATTTATCCTTAGCAATGGCAAAAGGTAGTTGCCCTTGTATTAATATATAACCATTCAAAGCCCCAAAGGCAGCAATGGCCACCCCTGCACTCACCCAATACTCAGCTCCATGGCCCCATATTAATACAGCCGCATCGGCAAAAGGTGTTACACTTGTTTTTAATTGTGCTGCTGGAATCATACCCATTATACTTACCGTACTTAATATATATACTGCAGTAGCAATAAGTGTTCCTAAAGTAGTAGCCTTTGCAACGGTAGCCGCTGAATTGGCCACACTGCCTGAAGGAATAGTAGCACATTCAATGCCCAAGAAAGCAAAAAAAGTTAAAGTAGTAGTGGCAGTGATAGCAGCAATCGTAGAAGTACCACTTGTATTAAAGGGTAAGAAATTTTCCCATTGAATATAAAATAAGCCTGCAAGGCCAATTAAAATAATAGGCACAATTTTTAAAATAGTGGTTATTAATTGTACCACACCAGAAGTAAATATACCTAAAGAATTAATCCAGGTTAAAAACCAAATGGTAGCAAGACCTGTTATGATAGCTAATATTGAATTGGTAGCCAAGGCAGGTATAAAAGTACTAAGCGCACTAATAAAAGAAACTGTAATAGCAGCATTGGTACACCATACAGAAACTAAATAACCCCAGGCTACTAGAAAGCCTGCAAAATCGCCTAAGCCTTTTTGAGAATAAGCATAAGGACCACCGTTGGCAGCAGGTAATAAATTACTTAAATGTGCAAATACTTTTGAAAGTAAAAAAGCACCAATGGAAGAGCATACCCAACCTATTAAACTTATGCCTCCAAAACTAGCCAAGGTAGCAGGCATCATAAACACACCTGCCCCTATCATATTCCCTACTACTAAAGAAGTACTAGTCCATAAACCCAATTTTTTGTCGGCTGCTTGCATTACTAAATATACCTATTAATAATGTTTTCAATTAATTCTTGTTGCCCGCTTATTGGACTAGGTTCACCTTTCTCCACTGCATAGGCCCTTAAGTCTTCTAAACTTAATTTACCCGCTTCAAAATCCTTGCCCTTGCCTGCATCAAAAGAAGCATATCTGGTAGAACGTATTTTTGTATACTCCGATTTTTGTAAAATAGTGTCTGCTGTAATTAAAGCGCGGGCAAAAGTATCTATACCTCCAATATGTGCATGAAATAAATCGGCAGCATCGGTGGAGTTTCTTCTACGCTTCGCATCAAAATTAATACCCCCTCCTTGAAAGCCACCTGCTTCTACAATAATAAGCATAGACTCTACTAGCTCATTTATATTAGTAGGGAACTGGTCGGTATCCCATCCGTTTTGATAATCACCTCTATTGGCATCCATACTACCTAACATACCAGCATCTACGGCTACTTGTAATTCATGTTGGAAGGTATGACCTGCAAGGGTGGCATGATTCACTTCAATATTTAATTTAAAGTCGTTTAGTAAATCATATTGTCTTAAAAATCCAATTACTGTTTCACTATCATAATCGTATTGATGCTTTGTTGGCTCACAAGGTTTAGGCTCAATAAAAAAAGTTCCTTTAAAACCATTTTTTCTGGCATAGTCCTTGGCTGTATGTAGAAACTTAGCCAAATGTTCTTTCTCTCTTTTCATATTGGTATTCAGCAGCGACATATAACCTTCTCTTCCACCCCAGAATACATAATTCTCTCCACCAAGTGCAATAGTGGCATCTAGTGCCCCTTTTACTTGTGCTGCTGCATGTGTTAATACATGAAAATCGGGGTTGGTAGAAGCCCCATTCATATAACGCTTATTGCTAAACACATTGGCTGTGCCCCATAATAATTTTACACCACTTGCTTTTTGTTTTTCTTTTAAATAAGCGGTGAGTGCTTGCAAGCGACTATCGTTTTCATTCACGTCATTGGTATAGTCTACTACATCTACATCGTGAAAGCAATAATAAGGAAGGCCTAACTTGGTAATAAATTCAAAAGCTGCATCGGCTTTATCTTTAGCGCGTGCTATAGCATCTTGTTTTTCGTTCCAAGGATAAATATGCGTAGGCTCTCCAAAAGGATCTCCTCCATTACCTACAAAACTATGCCAGTAGGCTACCGCAAAGCGTAACCAATCTTTCATGGGTTTACCTGCCACTACTTTGCTTTCATCATACCAGCGATAACTCAAGGGGTTATCGCTGTGTAAGCCTTCGTATTTAATTTGACCAATGCCTTTAAAAAATTCTTTTTCTCCAAGTAGTACTGACATAAAATAGAGTATTAAAGTTTATAAATTATTTTTCCAATTTTCATAAAGTGCATCATATAGTTTTGTTTCAGTAGGCTCTATGCGTTGAATAGGCTTCGTATCTGCAAAGGCGTCCTTTATTTCTTTATAAATGCCAGCGCCAATTCCTGCACCTAAAGCAGCACCCACACTACCTTCTACATTGTACAAGGCTACAGGCACGCCGGTTGCATTCACAAAAGCATGGGTAAATACGGGACTTAAAAATAAATTCGCCTGGCCTGCTTTAATTACAGAGGGCTGCAATTTATTTTCTCTCATAATATCTAGTCCGTATCTAAAAGCAAAGGCAATACCTTCTTGTGATGCCCTATATATATGTGCTGCTGTATGTTTATTTAAATCAAGGCCTAGTATTTGAGCCCCTATAATTTTATTATTAAATATACGCTCTGCCCCATTACCAAAAGGTAGTATGGTTAAGCCATCACTTCCTGCTGGAATACTTGCAGCCATTTCATTCATGGTAGTATAATCATGACTTGCACCTATGTATTTTTTAACCCAACTATTTAATATGCCTGTACCATTAATACATAATAGCATACCAATTCTATTCTCGGATGCTGTATGATTTACATGCGCAAAACTATTCACTCTTGACTGCATGTCATAAGATAAAGTATTACCTACTCCATAGATAACCCCTGAAGTGCCTGCAGTGGCTGCTACTTCACCAGGTTGAACTACATTTAATGAAAGAGCATTATTAGGTTGGTCACCTGCTTTATAACTTATAGGTATGCCCGCTTTTAAGAATAAGTCATTCGCAACATTTGTACTCAAGATACCATGGGTACTAAAAACTTCTTGAAGCTTAGGAAAAATAGAGATATCAAAACCAAAATAATTTAATAGCTCTTTTGAAATACAATTATTTTTAAAATCCCAGAATATGCCTTCCGATAAGGCAGCTATGCTGGTAGTAATTTCTCCTGTTAATTGCATGGCAATAAAATCGCCAGGTAGCATTATAGTATGAATTTGTGCATATACAGATGGCTCATTTTCTTTTACCCAGGCTAGTTTAGCCGCCGTAAAATTGCCAGGAGAATTTAATAAATGGGAAAGACATTTTTCATGTCCAATTGTATCAAAGGCTTTATCGCCATAGGGAACTGCCCTACTATCACACCATATAATGCTCTCTCTTAGGACCTTTTTATTTTTATCTACTAATACCAGCCCATGCATTTGATAGGCAATACCTATGGCTGCAATATCATTTGAATCATAGGAAGGAAGGGCTAGCTTAGCTGCTTTATGTAGCTTTAAAATACCTGCTTGAACCTGTTCCCACCAGATTATAGGGGATTGTTCTGCCCAGCCATTTTGATGAGAGATAATCGCATTTTCTGTATCTGGATAAGACACTGTTAGAATACATTTCTGTGTACTTGCTTCTACTAAAGAAACCTTAATAAAGGAAGTGCCAATATCAATGCCTAGTAAATACATATAGGGTTTGCTTACTATCTAAAACTAAGAAATAGTTCCCTGTTTTTGGCATATAAATTTAAAAAATAGGCATAAAAAAACTGCCCCCAAATTGGGGGCAGTTTATATCGTAATCTAAATTCTTAAATTAGAAATTAGGATTCTTAATAGCTACGCTAGCGCCAGATG
>Ga0214919_10012905_pt1 | contig 10197 bp, 9 predicted proteins | sample LL1503_MetaG_FD_177994 | JGI IMG/M metagenome (GOLD analysis project Ga0214919, IMG submission 177994) | Freshwater microbial communities from Lake Lanier, Atlanta, Georgia, United States - LL-1503 | ecosystem: Environmental > Aquatic > Freshwater > Lake | place: USA: Georgia | collected 2015-03-15 | reverse complement strand
GTTTTTGTGGGAATTTTGCCGCCTTGAGGGGTGGCAGACGCAGGCCGATCAGCGGCTTGATCAGTGCGCAAACGAACCGCGGCATTGGGCTCCGGCCAAATTGGACCTTTACGAATATCTATATCAATGCGCCGCGCGCTTGCGGGCGGGCATGTCAATTGATTATCTAATTTTCCAATTTGCGTTCCAGCAGCCCAGACCGCGTACACCATTCGGTCTGGCGTGTAGACGGGATCGTCACCGCCGCCCTCAAGAAAGTTAAAGGTGAGTTGCTGCTCAGGAGGAATTTCCATCACGAAGAATTTTTCCTCGGTTCGAACATCGGTCACAGAAACTGTAAGCGGCTGCATACTGGTGGAGATGTATGTGTAGCCGCGGCCCGAGGACGGCATAAAGCCTCCATCCGGGGAGTAGCAACTGGCAAGAGTGGCTAGCAGCGCAATCAGGAAAGTGGATCGGAAATGATTCATACGATTTATACTTTAGCGGACAATCGACAATTCTGCGAAACGATTTCCGCGCGCCTCGTAATTTTGAAACTGATCCCAACTGGCGCACCCTGGTGAAAGCAACACCACGTCGCCGGGGCGGATTTTGCCGCGAATGATTTGAATCGCATTTTCCAATGTTTGGCAATTTGTGCCGCCATTTACGGCTAAATCTGTGGCGGCGGTTCCAATGGAGTACAGGCCCGCAAGGCTTGGAGTGAGCGCCGCAAGTTCGGTGAGATCCGCTCCCTTGCTCACCCCGCCAACGATGAGATGAATTTTGCTGGCATCTGGAAAACTATTCACCGCGAACAAGGTGGCCGCGGGAGTGGTGGCTTTGCTGTCATTTATCCAACGCACGTTATCGCTTTGGTGAGCCAATGAAAGTCGATGAGGCAAGCCCGCAAAGAGATTCATTTTTTTCACCAGCACGTTTGTGGTTGCCGCCACGTCCATGCTGGAGTTGTCGCTTTGTAGCGCGCCGACGCAAGCGTGCAACGCCAGGAGCGCGTTGTGTTTATTGTGTTGGCCAATCAGTTGCATGGATTCAAACAGCGGCAAGCTTTGTTCCAACTGTGGATTCAGTTTGACATTGCGCCACCAATCTCCCGCGGGCAACGCGGCCCATGTCGCGGCTTGGGTGGGTGATTCAATTTCAAAGCGTGAAAGAAATATTTGATCAGTCGCGGATTGATCGCGAATCACTGATTTGCTTGCGCTGTAGTGGGCGGCATTGCCATGCCAATCCAAATGGTTGTCAGAGAGATTGGTGAGCACGCCGATTTTCGCGCTCCAATGTGGATTTCCTGAATCGGGTCCAAGCCACCACAACATGAAGCTGGAGAGTTCAAGCACCAGCCACTCATTTTGCCCAATTTTTGGGCAATTTTGAAGCAAACTGCCGCCAATGTTGCCAGCGAAATGGGCGCGGTGGCCGTTGTATCCGTTGAGCGCCGCGTGGATCAACGCGGCGGTGGTGCTCTTACCAGAACTGCCAGTGACGGCGATCACTCGTTGCGCTGGAATTTGTTGCAATGCCAACCGCAATTCGGTTGTTACGGTCGCTCCAGATTCGCGCGCCGCCAATAAATATGGATTGGTCCACGGCTTTGCCACCGCGGGGTTGGCGACAACCACTTCCGCATTTTTAAAATCGGCGAGATCGTGTCCGCCAAGCCGCAATCGAACCACGCCGGATTCAATCAGCGTGGAAATTGTTGCGATGGATTTCGTCAACTTTTCCGCGGGCGCTAAATCGGTCACCAGAATTTCTTTGGCGCCGTGTTGCGCTAGCCATTGCGTGGCGCCAATGCCGCCGCCGAACGCACCAAGACCCATGACGAGACAGCGTTTGTCTTGGATATTGAATTCTTCACGAAGAGAGTTGAATGAAGTCATGTGCGGCGAAGTCATTGGTCGCGGGGCGATCACGACATCTTGAGATCGTTTTGGCCCAACTGCAGCAACTCTTCCGAGTAATTGGTCGCGGCCTTGCGTTCCGTAAGCGGTCCTTGCGCGTCGCCCCGTAAAAACTGGCGGATTAAGCGGTCTTTTTCGTTCAAGTTCACCGCGTCTTCCACTGAAGTTTTACGCAACGCGTCAAACGCCTGACGCGTGTCAATCATCAAGGCGCGACCCTTGTCCAGCATTGTCATGCGGTCAGCTATGGTGAAGGCGCTGTCCATTTCATGGGTCACAACCACGCTGGTCACGCCAAGTTTGCGCGTGAGATCAAGCATGAGTTGATCAATTTCCGCGCTGGTGACGGGATCTAGACCCGCGCTGGGCTCGTCATAAAAAAGAATCCGGGGATCAAGCGCCAAGGCGCGCGCCAAGCCAGCGCGCTTTTTCATGCCGCCGGAAATTTGCGACGGAAATTTATTGGCGTGCTCGCGCAGTCCAACCAACTCCAATTTAATCATCACTTGAATTTCAATAATGTGCGAGTCCAACTTTGTGTGCTCGCGCAGCGGCAGCGCGATATTGTCGGCAATACTCATGCTGTTGAAGAGCGCCCCTGATTGAAAAAGAATTCCAAACTTTTTTCGCACGACATCCAAACCCGCCTCGCCAACAGTGGCAATCTCCTCGCCGAAAATTTTAATGGAGCCCTCGCTGGGTTGCAAACTTCCAATCAAATGTCGCAGCAGCGTGCTCTTGCCGCAACCAGAGCCTCCCATGATCACCATGGTCTCGCCTTCGGCGATGTCCAAATTAATTCCGTCAAGCACGGTTTGGGGACCGAAGCGTCGAACCAAATTGCGAATTTCAATCACGTTTGCCATAGGTCTCAGGCTACCAAGATGATCCATTCAACACGGCTCACGCCAAGCATGCGAGATGTTGCGCGCCGCTCACGGAGTCTGTTGTGCCTTGGCGGGCGCCGTGGTGGTGTTGGCGCCGCCACTTGATTGAGGCGCGGGAATTTCGCCGGACTTGTGGGTTTCCAAAGCTGGTGGCGCGGGTTCGCCTTCAGGAAACAACACGTCCGCGTTGGCCGCGTCTAAAATTCGTAAAGAACGCCAAATCATGCTGCTTTTTCCTGTTTTTTGATTGAAGCGTTCAAGGCCCAAGTCCGCCTCAATTGGTCCGGACGAAAAAACAATCGTGATCGGAATCACCACCATCGATCGCTTCCAAGATTGTTCCAATGGCGTGGCGCGCTTTTCACTTATATGCGCGGAAAGGTATTTCCCATAGCGATCACTCACGAACGTGGTGAACTGCGCAAGTTGCTCCTGAGAGAGCGCTGCGGCGGGGCCGTCCCACTCCCTCTTCATGCCTTGTGTGTCATTGGCAAACAGTGGAGCCAGCGCGAGCGATGGACCAAGCACAATGGTGCGCAAGCCAGAGATCCAAAACATCCATGACGCCAAAATAGTGCAGGTCACTCCAAATGTAATAGCCGTCCATGCAAGCCACGCGCCTTTGGTGTCGGGATTTTTTTTCAGACTTCGCAGAGCGAAAGCGCCCGCGCCCGCGCCGATCAATGTCATGGGCGGACAGAAAAATGGAATGCAGAACATGGCGGCAAGAACCGCGGTTCGATTCCACGAACGCGCGGGTGTGGTGGGTTCATCACTATCGACAATGGGTTGGTCGTTCATTTTTGTAGTGTTGCTTGGATTCATAAATTGGCATTGCTAAATAAAATGCAGCGCTTTGTTGAGACAATCATATTTATGGTTTCTCGGACAGGGGCTTGCTTGGATCGTTGGTTGATTGCGTTGCCGGAGCCGCGGGGGCCAGAACCAAGTCGCCCAACTTTGCGTCATCCACGGTGAGCTCAATCAGGCGCGCGGCTGGAATCCATTGCGCGCTTTGTGGAACCAATTGAAAAACAGCGCTTCCAGTGGCGTCTTTTCGCTCAAATCGAAGCGTGATTGCGGAGGTCATGGCCACGTTCAACATGCCTCCATCGCCCACTTGGCTCACAAACGAAACATCTCGCAATTCACCGTAGCGTTGGTTTGCCTCGTTGGCGAAAAGTTTCAGTTGCGCCGCGGTTGGTGCTGGGCGCGCGCGGGGTGAAAGCGGGCTGGGGGAAATGTCGATCACGCACGCCGCGTACTCGTTGGCGAAAGCGGAGCGAATGCTGGCGCTCATGTTGCGATCTAAATTTTTCATGACCCAATCGCTGAGCGCCTCAAGCGTGACGGCCTGCACCACCAAGCCAACCAAACTTAAAATCATTGCCGCGCGCGCGAGTTGTCTTGAGCGGCGATCTTCGCTGCTGCGAAGGCGCCAAATACTGGCGACAGCCAGCGGCGTGGAAATAAATCCAACAAAGGGGCAACAAGGCACCGGAGAAAGAATGGCCAATCCAAACGCGATGGTGGCCAGCACGGATCGCGGCGGTTTGGGCGCCAGGGGAACGCGCGGCTCTTGGTTAGTTGGCGGTGGCGGGCTGATTTGCGACATGAATGAGCAAGATATAGAAAAAAAGAAAGTCCTCCGCATCGTTGAGGATGCGGAGGACTGAAGAGTGTAGAAAGGAGGCTGTCTACAAATGATTGTTGCAGTGAATTATGCCTTGCGGCGGCGTCCGAAGAACGCACCCGCCACGCCAATCAAAGCCACGGCGCCTGGCGCCGGAACTGCTGGCATGAAGTCGTACGTTAAAGGAACGCTAGACGTTGTTTGCGTTGGCGAACCAGGACTGGTGCGGTTTTGCTGCTGAGTTACACCACTAACCTTAATTGTGTAAGTAGCCAAGAATTGCAATTGAAGAGTCGTTGAAGTTCCTACATAACTCGTGACATCAATCACAAAGTGACCCAACATGATCTTCAAGTCGGCATAACTACCAGCCTTGTTCATCACGTTGTTTGGATCAGCGGCGTACCAACCTGGTCCAGCGTTGGTGGTTGTAGTTGTTCCAGTTCGCAAGGTGCCAAAGCCACTTGTTGAAGAACTGAAGTTGGAAAAACTTGGATCCTTGGAGAGCTGATTTCCGGTGTCAGGATTTCCAGCCACATCTTGGGTTCGACCGCCGATGGTGACGAAAGAATCCACAAGGCCATCTGTATTGTCAAAGTCAGGATTCCAGCCCTTATTGGTGCCAGTTCCTTGCTTAAACAAGATTCCGTTTGTGGTGGTTGTATCTGTGGCGGTTGAAAGGTTGGTTACGCCGTTTTTCACGGTAGTCACGAAGGACTTTGTAGCTGCACTGGTGTTTTGGCCGTACACATTCACGATGTAATCAGCGGCATTATCGCAATTCACGAATACGTCGATGGCTGAATATTTTTTGGTGACACCGCTTTCAACACGAGTGATATAACTTTGAACACCCGAGTAGCCGGTGACGGCAGCCTGAGTGCTTGCGGCGATGACGAGTGACGCAGTGGCAAAAGTGAAAATAGAGCTTTTCATTTCTTTCCTTTTCCCTCTCTTCAAGAGGTACAAATTATTTACAGAGATCCTTTTCCTTTCGGTTCAGAAACAACATGTCTTTGAACCCGATCCCTGCTGAGTGATCTTCCGCAGAGTCCAATTCAAATGTTCCAATGCAAATGAACATCTTTGAATTTTTTTAAGTTTTATGATTTGAAGGACCGACGGTGCGCCTTTGGCGCTGGTCGAAGTGGCAAAAGCCGCTATTTCAGGCTTATAAAGGCATTTATGACGCAATGCCTGCGGTTTACGGGACTAGTGTGTTTGCGGACTTCGTGCCAACATTGCTCTTGTGGCCTGTTGCGGGATGCGTAATGAGTGCTCCATGCATCAGAAGTGCGGAACTGTTCTGCAGCAGCACTGGGGCAATTCGCCCAACAAACTCGTTCGCGTTCGCGCCGTGCGGCGTGTCCATGCTCACGATTAAATCTCCAGCGGTGCGGCCGCGCAATGTTGCGCGAGTTGTATCAATGGAGTTGTTGGCGTTGCGCTCCCAGCGCAATTCAACGCCACCACGAATTGGTTGCGCGTCGCGCTGTGTGCAGACTTCTTCAATCAATACATCCACGGTGCGGCCAACCCACGCCGCGTGAACGCGCGCGCTGGTTTCGCTTTGCAGATTCAACAGCACATTGTTGCGGAGTTTTTTAAGTTCGTTGGAAATGTCGTCTGGGAAGCGGTCGATGGCCACGGTGCCGGGGCGCGGCGAATACTTGAATATGAAATTGTTTTTAAAGGGAAGCTTTCGCACCATGTCGCAGGAGGCTTCAAAGTCCTCGTCGGTTTCCGTGGGAAAGCCCACGATGAAATCGCCCGCGATCGTTGCGTCGGGAAGAATTTCCAAAGCCTCGGCGGCGAAAGTTTCGTATTCGCCGCGGGTGTAGCCGCGATTCATAAGTTTAAGAATGCGGTCGGAACCGCTTTGCGCGGGCGCGTGTAAATAGCGGCAAATGCGCGGGCAGTCGCGCATGGTTTCTAGAATGTCGCGGCCGAAATCGCGCGGGTAACTGGTTACAAATCGCAGGCGCGCTATGTGGGGTACCTCATCGTGAATGCGCCGCAGAAGTTGCGCGAATGTGGTCACGCGATGGCCCGCGGGAATTGCGGCGCGAAAGGCGGCGAGGCCTGGACCAATTTGCGGCGCCTCGCGGCCACTGATAGTGACGGCGGCGCCGTGTTGGTATCGATAGTGGTTTACGGTTTGTCCAAGCAGCGTGATTTCAATGGCGCCAGCGTCGGCAAGTTTGCGGCACTCATCAATAATGTGGTCGGGCGGTCGATGCACTTCGGCGCCGCGCGTGTTTGGAACCACGCAATAGGTGCAGAATTTATTGCAGCCGCGGGTGATGCGAACTTGGGCGGCAAAGGCGCTGCGCCCAGCGACAACGGGATCAAACGCTCGGGAAAGATCAAGGTTTTCAAGGTCGTCCTGTACGGCGCTTAGGGCGGCACTACGGCGCGTGCGATTGCCGGCAAGGGCGGTGCGCTCGGCGGCAGTGGCGGCTTCCGAGCGGCGGGCGGCATCGATTAGCGAAGGTAATTTATCCAGTTCGCCAGGCCCGCACATGATGTCAACCTGGGGATAGCGCTGTAATAACGCCAAACCATCCCGTTCCGCCATGCAACCCAGCACCCCCAGCAAGATATTTTCCCCAGCCAGCTTGCGCTTTCCCACAATTCCAAGGCGTGAATACACCTTGCTTTCCGCATGTTCACGCACAGAACAAGTATTGAAAAGCACAACTTGGGCGTCGTCGGGATTGTCGGAAAATGTGTAACCCAAGGTGCTGAGTTGGCCACGAACCAACTCGGAGTCGAGCTCGTTCATTTGGCAACCAAAAGTTTCTAGATAAACCGTCGTGGCGGACATAAGAAGCAGTCTAGTGCGGCGCCACGGTTTGCCGATGAAGAAACATGCGCGCTGGACAAGGACTTCTATTTTTTGTGGTGGCTTTATTGGTCACCGGAACCGTCATGGTGAATTCCGCCTCGTTGACATCCACCACCGGGGAAGGCGTGTCGTTGTTCGATTTATTGCTGGGGCGAAACACATGGTTCGCATTGGCTTCGGTGGCTGCACTGTGGTTGGGAACGCGAATTTCCGTTGAGCGGGTGTTCTCATTGCGCGGCTTATCAAGTCCGATTCCGTGGATCGTGTTGGTGATGTTCCTTGGATTGTTGTTGGTTCATGTGCCAGGCATTGGACGCGAGGTGAATGGCGCGCGCAGATGGATCACGATTGGACCGATCGGATTGCAGCCCAGCGAACTTGTGAAGTGGGGCATGCCGGTTGTGATCGCGTGGCATTGTTGCCGTCGCGCGGGCGGTCTAGGAACATTTTGGAAAGGCTTTATTCCGCCGTTGTTGTTCGTGAGCTTCTTCGCTGGATTGGTGGCGCTGCAAGATTTAGGAACAGCTGTGTTGATTGAAGTTGTTGCGATCGCAATGTTGATCGCGGCGGGCGCGCGATTCTGGCACGCGTTGATGTTGCTGCCGGCGGCCTGCGTCGCGGTTGGCGCGTTGATCATCACGAGTCCATATCGAGTGAATCGAATTCTTGCTTACATGGATCCATTCGCGGATGCGCAAGGCAAGGGCTACCACATCATTCAAAGTATGGCGGCCATCACGGGCGGCGGATTGCCCGGGCGCGGACTTGGAAATGGCGTGCAAAAGTTTGGCTACTTGCCCGAATCAACAACCGATTTTATTTACGCCATTGTGTGCGAGGAGTTGGGAATTGGCGGAGCGATTGGCGTGCTGGCCATCTTTGTGCTGTTGGCGGTTTCGGGGTTGGCCATCGCCACGGCAACCGCAAAAGTGAAGGAAAATGACGGCAAAATGAAGGTGGTTTCATTGGTGACCAATTTTGAATCGCTGATCGCCATGGGCTTCACGCTGACGGTGACCATGCAGGCTTTGATCAACGCTGCGGTGGTGACGGGCTTGGCGCCGACCAAGGGAATCGCGTTGCCACTTATTTCACGCGGCGGCACTGGATGGATTTTGACGGCGTTTAGTTTGGGAATGGTGGCCAGCATCGCAGGCGCCTCCGATCGGCGTAGAAAAATGTTGGAGAGCGCGGGCAAACTTGTAGACACCGTGAAACCTGTTGGAACTTTGGCCGCAAATTTGGACGCAGGTTCTGTCGTTGGTTGCGCGGCAACGAATTAGGCGCGCGCATGAGTGAAGTTTCGCACTCCGATTCACAAGACGCATTGAATATAAAAAACAAGTCGCATGTGCTTCATTCGCGTCCATCACGTGACACGAATCAAAGTGGCGCTACGCAGGGGGGCACCACGCAAGGCGGCGTTCGTAATAGTGGTGATGACAACAGTGGCGCGGTTGGGTTTGCTGGCGGAGGTTCTGGCGGACACATCAGTCCAGGTATTGCAATTGCGGAGCGGCTGGCCGCTCGGGCGCCGCACATGAAGAGCGTGTTCTTGTGCAGCACTCGCGCCATAGACGCGGACATGTTGCGTCAAGCCGGCGCCATTGCGCAGCCAATGCCCGCGTCGCCGCCGTCGTTGAAACATGCTTTGAAGTTTGTGCGAAATTTTTTGGCGGCCAAGAAACGCGCCACGCAAGTAATGCGCGAGTACGACATTCGCCACATCGTGAGTCTGGGAGGATTTGTCACGGTTCCAGTGGTGTTGGCCGCAAAAAAGCTGGGAATTCCAGTGACTTTGCTCAATTTGGATGCCACGCCAGGCAAGGCAAATCGATTTGTGCAGTCGCGGGCCACGCATGTTTTAAGCGCGGTGGTGGCCAATCATTTAGCGCGTTGGGATGGAAACGCGTTGGGGTTTCCGGTTCGCCACAGCGCTGTTGCACCCGCGAATGCGCCGCAGTGCAGGGAGCAACTTGGATTGGAGGCTGCTCGCTTCACGCTGCTGGTCACGGGCGCGTCGCAAGGCGCGGCAAGTTTGAATCAATTTGTTCCGCACTTCGCGGCGCGCAACAAAGACTTGTTTACGAATTGGCAAGTCTTGCATTTGGCCGGCGGCAGCGCGCTTGATGCGGCGCAGTTGCGTGGCGATTACGCGCGCGCTGGAGTGAAGGCCGTGGTGGTGGCGTTTCAACATCAGATGGGCTTGGCTTGGGGAGCGGCGGATTTGGCTCTTACGCGCGCTGGCGCCAACAGTGTTGCCGAAGTGGAAATGAACAACGTGCCGGCGGTATTTGTTCCGTATCCATTTCACCGCGACTTGCACCAGAAGGCGAACGCGCAACCACTGGTGGATGCGGGTGCCGCGGCAATGGCGCTGGACAAACTGGATCGCGATTTCAACATGCAATCAATTGGTGTTGTGCTTGAAAAATTAATGGCCGATGGCGGCGCGCGTGGCGCCATGCATGCGGCGCTTGTGGCCATGCCCAAGCGCGATGCGGCTGATCGCGTGGCGCAGTTGGTGCTTGCGGATTTAAAGCATCGCTGAAGCGGCGTATTGGCGTGGCGTTGAAATGTGAGAAAGCCCTACTATCAAAGCCATGCGACGATCAGCGCTTCATGATGAATTGGAAACATTTGCCCGATCCCAATCGAATCGGCGCGCGGAAATAGTGCGCGCGGCGGACAGGGAATCGGCGCAAGTGACTATGCCCGCGGCCAGTGAAGTGTTGTGGATTCCCTATGGGCCATCCGAGGAGGCGCAGTGCGTGGAGATTGCCGCGGATGTTGGCGCGGCGGCGGCCGAGTACGCGGCCATTCGCCGTGGAGTGGGCGTGATGGATTCCAGCCAACGCGGAGTGATCGAGGTGCGCGGCGCGCATCGCGTTGCGTTTCTGCAACGCATGGTCACGCAAGATA
>Ga0214919_10012904_pt1 | contig 10198 bp, 9 predicted proteins | sample LL1503_MetaG_FD_177994 | JGI IMG/M metagenome (GOLD analysis project Ga0214919, IMG submission 177994) | Freshwater microbial communities from Lake Lanier, Atlanta, Georgia, United States - LL-1503 | ecosystem: Environmental > Aquatic > Freshwater > Lake | place: USA: Georgia | collected 2015-03-15 | reverse complement strand
CTTGGATGGGCCCCTGCAGGCACGACACAACCATCGCAACACTCCTAGGAAGGAACTCCGGCCACCAGCGTAGATCTTGCTGTTCGGTGAGGCTGTTGAGTGAGTCCAATACAACGATAAACCGCGTTCTGCGCTTGCGCGCCCACACGCTGGCTGTGGCCAGCCAGATGGGCAGGCTGTCCATGAGCTTTTGCGGGTCGCCCGGGATTTCCTCGTTGTTGCCCGTTTGCCGCTTAATGAACTCGCACAGCCTTCGAACCAGCGCGTGCGGGTCCCCAGCATCGGCACTCGCGCCAAGATAGTGCTCGTGAATATGATGCTTCGGATGACGCTTGCGGTAGCCCTCGAAGAAGTTAGCGATCAGTGCGCTCTTACCGCCGCCCGAGGCGCCTTCAATAACGATACGCTGCTCGCCAGAATCCAGTGCTTGGCCCAGTGCTGTCTGGTAACGCTCCCCACCCAAGTAAAGCCTTCGCCTAGGTGCAGCATAGGCTTCATGCAGCATTTTCTCTCGCTCAACCGCATCAGGTACGTCCGTGGCGGGGAACTCAGCATCCAGCAGTTTCCATAAGTCCCGTTCCATGCGTTTAGCCAAAACCTCTGGGTCTCGGTAGCCCGTTACCGAATAACCGCTGCCCTTGATTCTTCGTTTGAGATCAAGCTGTCTTTGTCGGTCCTCGGTGCTGTCAGGTACGTAGTGGCCACCTTTAGATCGTGCATAGGCGGGTGATCGGAAATAGAAGAAGGCACGGCTCTTCATGCGCTTGTTCTTGAGAACGCCATGAAGAACCTCTAGCTCCGTCACGCTCTTGCCGCCTTGATGTTTCTTGAGCCAAGGCTGACGCTCTAACAAGCCGGGGGCATAGCCCTCACGGGGTGGAATCCAGCCATACCTCTCACCCAGCATGCCGATGAAGTAAGGGCGAGACCTGTCAATCTCGGCAAGGCAGATGGGAAGTACTTCTCCCCTCTCCGCCTCCTCCACCGTAATACCCCAGCGAAGGTCTACATCCACCAACTCAACGAATCTGTCTTTCAGTCGTGCCCGCAAAGCAGGGAATACCTTGCGTACCAGCAAGTCCCTCTCTTCACCAAAGTCGCGGAAAGTACTGGAGAGAAAGATTCGTACGCTTCGTGTTGACATGACTGAATTCGAAAAAGATAGAAATAATTCTAAGAAACCTCTGCAAAACTCAATTTTCTAGGATTCAACTACCAGTGAAATTTGATTACATTGAGAGGCAGATTCTAATTTATAACTTCAACAGAGAATCCTTAAATTTAAAACTTTAAGTTATATATTATTCCAATTCGCGATTGTTGTAAATTTTTCCTACTTAGGCTTATCATATTATTCAACTTAGGGGATGTTCGTGTCAAATCTTAAAGTAGCTTTTCCATGTCCACATTGTTTTCAAGTTGGAACATTTCAAACTGGATTTTCTACTACCCCAAACGGTAATGGTCAAAGTGCAGCACAATGCCTAAAATGTCACAAAACATTCTGGATTGAAGTTAAGCAAGGGCAAGTAACTGGAACTAATAAATAGTTAAAATAAAATAGTTATAAAGAGCCAATATTTACGAAATCATTTTAATAATACTTCGTGCGTTATTTTTACAGCAAGTTATATTATTGGCTTACGTTACATATTTTTACTACGATTTTGATATTTTGGATGTAGTTATTTAAAAATTAAAAGGTGATACTTTGTGAATGAAACCAGTTTATTAGCGGCTGGCGCATTAAAAAATCAGTGCTCAGAATCCGTAATGGGCTACTGCAGCTGCATTGGCAGCAAATTTACCAAGGAGGAAACACTGGACGGTTCTTGTCCAATGTGCGGTAATTCGGTTAAAGTTTTTGTTTGTAGCAGATGCGAGGGCAAATTCTCTGCTTTACCTGTCAACTCTGAACACGCATGTCAATCAGTAAGTGTTTACAGGGCGAGCGGGGAAATTGCATTCCAAGAGGCTGAAATTGCGGCACGTGAAGCTAAACGCCATACTGAAGCCATTGAAAGAGCTAAACAGGTTGTTATTTACTGGAGAGCTGCTAATGCAGATGGCTGGAGCAGATTCTCTAATTTTCAAAATACAAATATACGTCTTAAAACATTTAAGAAAGTTACCTCGTGAATGAATCGAATTTATTAGCAATTGGTGCATTAAAGACACAGTGTTCAGAGTCCTTGCTGGGATACTGTAACTGCTCTGGGAGCAAGTTCAATGTTAATGAATTGCTGGATAGTAATTGCCCCTTGTGCAGCAAATCAATTGAAGAATTTTACTGCAGCAGGTGTGAAAGTAAATTCACTGGCTTGCCTGTTAGCTCGGATCACGCATGTAAATCTATTAGAGTTTACCAAACCATTGGAAAGATTGCTTTTCATGAGGCTTTAAAGATTGAGGTTACATCACGTAAAGCTCAACGCCGTGCTATTGAGATCGAAGTTGAGAAGATTCGAAATCTTGCAGCTATAAAAAAACAAGCACGTGAGTCCAAACTGCAGTTCGAATCATTAACATCACCAAGCCCAGCTGCAAAACTAAATGCGCTTGATAAGGAATCTCAAAAAAAAGAAACTATTGAGCCAGAGACAACCTGCAAAAGTACAAAGGAAACTGAGGAAAAGGCTTTAAACGCGTTCATGGACAGCGGAAGATCACCTTTTCAAATATTTTTTATCACTTTATTTTCAATCATTGGTCTGCTTTTGATAAATGCTGTTTTGTATGGGAATACATCTATTTTTAACAAAATTGGGTTTGCAATACTCGCTATTATTTCTTTTATATTCCCTTCCTTCATCAAGATCAAGCATTTTTTTAATCAAAAAAAAGGTAGTGTGTTACATCCTGAATTTTTAGCGTGTTTTTTATTTTCAATCATCAATGCACTTATTACAGTTAGATTTATAAGCGGTGGTGATGGCTCTATTCTTGATAAATTAGCATTTGGCTTTTGGTGTTTAATATCATTCGTATTTATATGCCCTCTCTATTTTGGACGATCCTACGGTAAAGGCTTATTAACCTACTGTCTGATTTTGTGTTTTGGTTGGTGGTATGGACTCAACTTTCCAACTTGGCTTGGCTTTCCTACTGAGAATTAATTCGATAAAATTGAATAGGTTCAATAATTACTATATAAGGTTTTAAGAGAATAGACCGCTGCTCTTAAAGTCTAAGACTTTGAGCACGGTTAATATAAGGATGATACTTTGTGAATGAAAACAGTTTATTAGCGGCTGGCGCTTTAAAAAATCAGTGCTCAGAATCCGTAATGGGCTACTGCAGCTGCATTGGCAGTAAATTTACCAAGGAGGAAACACTGGATGGTTCTTGTCCAATGTGCGGTAATTCGGTTGAAGTTTTTGTTTGTAGCAGATGCGATGGCAAATTCTCTACTTTACCCGTCAACTCTGAACACGCATGTCAATCAGTAAGTGTTTACAGGGCGAGCGGGAAAATTGCATTCCAAGAGGCTGAAATTGCGGCACGTGAAGCTAAACGCCATACTGAAGCCATTGAAAGAGCTAAAGCAGCTAATGACCGTCTGGAATCTAGTGATGAAGCATATCGTGCTTCTTTACGCTACACATCATTTCCCTCTCCCACGCCAGATTTAATTTCTAAAAGACTTAAGTTATGGACATGGGTAATGGTAGCTATCGGAATATTAGCGATTATTTTCTGGAAGTCTAGTTGGCAAATATCGCAACCACAAGAACAAAAAACTTTAGTTAGTTTTAGTGAAAATCGCCCTATGGATCGTGCAATTGATTCGATAATAATGACATACTCAATTGAGGCCATCAAGGTCGAGATTAATAAAATGTTGGTCGGCATTAAAGATAATAACGAAAAAGAGATAAATGCTTCGATTAATGCCCTTAAAAAAATAAAACAACCTTTAGATGGTAATAAAAAATCAGCACGCATTGCAAATTCGAAAGGACTGAAATTTATTCAACTTGGTAATTTTTCAGACGCAATAATCGCCTTCACTCAAGCAATTAGAGCAGATCCTTTAGATGTAGAAGCGTTAAACAACTTAGCGTTTGCACTCAGGAAAAAAGGAATGCTAGCTGAATCTAGAAATGTAGCTTTATGCACTCTTTCTCTCTCTCCTACAAGATCTTTAGCTTGGATGGAATTAGGTATCGTGTTAGCTTATGAAAAACAAGAAAATGCTGCTGTCCTTGCTCTTGTATTAATGTTTCGTTTTTCACAAAATCAACAAAAAACACGTTCAGTTTTGACTGCACTTAGTGTTGATAATTCCGATCAACTGGTAAAAGAAATTGCTATAAAGACTTTGAAACAAATCAATAAGTTGTAGGATCAACTTAATTTTTTAAAGGGACTGAACTAGCATTTAGCGTCTCCACTATGATTAAGGCTTTATATTTTGGGTGGATTCATTTTGACCCGTTTCTTTGTGGCTATTTATGCTGGTCGCGGGTGACAACTGAAAGCTACCGAGAGGAGAAATCTGATCATTGCACAAATCAAGATTTTGCGATGTCTCGGCCATAGGTGGTTTCTTCTTTTTTAAAGCACGTTGGTTGGCTTCTTCAAAGAATTTTGTAATGTTTACATCATAGAAATTAGTAAGATCTTTCCTATCTACAGGAATTTCAATTACCTCAGGCATACCATTACTTCGACATCTTCCTACAATTAAATTAGCTTGGTACTTGGTATTAAAAGAGTCAGGATCGTCATAATTATTTGCAAACCCAAATCCCTTGAATGTTAGTGCAGGGTATGTCTTCCATTCAGGATGCGGATCAAAGCCGTTAGTTGGATGTTCATGCCCATTTACCATTCCGGAAATTGGAAAGAAGTCCTTTGTGATTTCACAAAAAGCAGCGAAATCAAGATAGCCATAAGAGCAGCCAATACTGACCCTATTAGGGATTCTTTTAGGTCGTGAAGTAATTCTGGTCCAAGTAAAGTCTTGAAGTGAATCGGCTGAATTAAGCCAGTCCATCTGCTCTTCAATTGTTTTTTTATTCAATAATTCAGGATGACGGTCGGTCAGTGGAAAGCCCCCATGTGTGAATAGTACTCCATCTGGTGAAAGTGCAGCACGCGGTAAGTCTTTAGCTAATTCAATGAACTCATCGCCTAATTGCCTACCCTCTCTATTATATGTTTCAGCACCATTCAATTCATCCAAAAATTCTGCAGGTGAGACGGTTGAAAAGAATGATCCATCAAGACTTTTTTGGATAGATACATCATGATTTCCACCTATCCATAAAATACGCTTAGGGAATTTCTTGGCATATGCCAACAGTAACCATAAGCACTCAAGGGGGTGCGGCCCTCTGTCAATGAGGTCTCCTAGAAATACCAATCGAAATTCTGGACAAATTTGCTGAATATGTTTGAGAGCGTTGTAGAGAGCATAAAAGTCGCCGTGAATATCTCCCAATACAAACCAGTTTTCTGAAATTCCCCAATCTTCATTGGATATACGACTAACTTTTTGAATTTTCGCAAAATTAATGAAAGCTGGTTTTTGTGTATCCAAAAGCGAATTTAATGCAACTATTCCTAATTCTTTTTTAACTTCATCCAGCGCAGTTACAGAATCGTGAAATATCAAAGGTATATCTAACATAGACAAACTTTTATCAAAAGTCATTGTTAGACCAATCTAAGGGTAAGAGGCATTTTTTCTATCCCTTTTTCAGAATTGCCAACTGCAACCCGCATGCCATTGGTAATGGCTTCAGAGGCAATTAATTTATGGCCATTCAAAATAGTCTCGTTAGTAGCGCTTGTGCAGTGCTCGATCACCCATTGGGAGCTAATCTTTTTTAGCCTGAATTGTGGATTACTAAAAAACTGCGCGTCTGCATGAAAAGATTTAAATGTTTGTTTGCCAAATTCAGCATCTACTGACGCGCTGGCGATCTTTTTGCCGTCAAATTCAATATGAACTGTCTTGGCAACTGTTTTCGCAGATGTGGGAGAGGGCGGAGGAGCGGACTTTGGCGAAAGTATTGGTGCAGATGGAGACTTAGAAGGAAAATCCATCGGTGCAGAATGAGCCCATTCAAAAGTCTTCCCCATTAACGCATCGCAGATCTGAGTAGCAGTTGGACGTTTAGCCGGATTTGGATTAAGGCATGAGTTTAAAATTGCCTCCAAGAAGCTCTGATCATCAACTTTTGGTATTGCTTGTCTAAGTTTGATCGGTGTAAATCGCCCTGACAGTACGGCTGCGTCATAACCGTCACCTGCATCTGCAAATGGATGCCCAGACCCTAAGGCTTGGGCTAACATGATTCCGCATGTAAAAACATCCGATGCAGTGAGAGGTATTTTATTGGCTCCAAGGTGTTCAGGAGATTGATATAAGGGTGTGCCGATATATCCCTGTTTTCCGTGCCATGGCGCCCGCTTATCGGCCAAAATGGCCCAGTCTAGGTCTATCACGCGCAGCTTGTATCCAGTTCCAACCGTTGCATCGGGGATCAATATGATGTTGTCAGGCTTCAGATCAGTATGAATAATTTTTATCTGATGCAAGGCTTTCATGCCAAACATCATGACCTTAGCAAACAATACCATTTGCTCCCAAGAGAATTCATCTCGCGCTGCTATGCAATCGGTTAGCGTCTTACCGCCCTCGACAAACTCAAATACCTGATGAAAACCTGTAGGTTCTTCAAAAAAATCAATAAATCTGTAGCAGCGATCCTTAGCAGCTGGATCATTAGAAATTCGTTGTTTAATTTCTTTTTGATGTGACACGAAGCTAGGGTACCAATCAACGAGTTTTGTCGGCGACTTGTACTGCTTAAAGAAAACCTTTCCATCTACAGTTGAAAATGCTTCATAAGCATTTGCAAATGCGCCACGATTAAGTTCTTTGACTATTTTGTAGTTTCTGACCTTTTTCCCAGGAGTATAGATAGCAGGCATTACTCTTCCTAAAAGAAAAACTAGAGTGTTGGGGTAGTAGAAGATACGGAGATTGATTTAGCAAGCTGCTCCATTGTCTTTCTAAAGTTAGCTACATTTGCTGAAAATTCAACCATTTTTTCTTGAGCGTCTGAAAGGCTTCCAACTATCTCCCACTCACATTTATCAATGGCAGATACTGTCTGATAACAGTCAGCTTCAGGCGCATATAGAGATAATCTAATTCTAGCTGCCATAACCTCTCGAGCCACGTCGTCGAAGTTAGCACCCCCGGCTTCAGGGGCAGAGGTTGTCATATGGCAACTTGCATCGGTAAAGGCAATTACACATCGTGCTGCGTCATGATGGTGACGCCAAGTGCTTCCATCTGCTGATTCTCCTTTTGCACTAGCTGGTAATTTTGCAAGTTTCCAAAGACCATCAAGAAGTGACTCTGGTTCATCTTCCCCACCCTTTGCCTCTAAAGTAGCAATGTCAGCACGAACCTGTGATATGTCAGAGGTGAAGGGTTTTTCCTCCCACCAGTCAGCGCCATCAACTTTTGCATCGCGATAGCCGCAAACCTTAATACGCCAATCCTTAACAACAGCTTCCGCGTTCGGGCCTGGGTTAACCATACTATCAACGAGAACACCTACATTATTTTTTAGCGCATCAATACATTTGTCCATACTTCCAGACACATCTATGAGGAATACTATATCTGCGATTCCTTTTTTCTTGCCAAGTGCGTCTTGTTCCATGATTTTCTCCAGTGAATTGGTTAAATGCGCAACAAATTTTCACATAAATGCGGTCTATTGTTATTGACCGTATAAACTATATCGACCCTTAATAATTAATAGGAATTATTAAACACCGTCTGCACCAAATAAACCACTACTTTCTCTCCAATTATCCTGCCCAAAAAGTGCGCGCGTATAGTTTGGCTCGGACACTGCTTGTAGTGATGATCCGCTAATGCTCTTTCCCATTTGAGCCAGAAGCCGAGAAAAATCTACACTTTTAAGGCCTCCACCTCCATCGATAAATTCGATTTCTGAACGATCCGTTTCAGCAAGATCATTAGCTGCTTGTCCTTCAGGAATTGCAGCAAAAAGTTGAATATGCCTAGCCATAAGTTTTTCTCGTAAAGCAGGAATCATTGCATTACTTTCGCTGCCTGATACTCCATTCTCAAACCTTTCATCTGAGAATAACGCAATCACCCGTTTAGTATTGCTGACAGGTCCAAACGGTAAATCAGCCGCTATATCTAAAGCTAAAAGCATATCCTCATCACCGCTTGGCTCCAGTAACGCCAATGAATTCTTCAGATCGTCAGCATTTTCCGTAAAGTATTCATTTCTAGGGTCTGGATCATTTGGACTGCGATCGTATAACTTGAAGTCCCAAGGCCCTCTAAGGCAATTAACAATATAGACAATTTGGCCGTCAGAATTTTTAGTTGCTTTTAGCCCAACAAGGGCATACCGAACTTTTGATACGCTACCCTGCATCGGCGTAAGTAAAGATCCAAGGTGTTGGCGCAGTTGGTCAAAACAGTTCTTCATACTATCGCTAGTGTCAACTACTAAAACGAGATCAACATTTGGTGCTGCCATAAAATTCCTTAGATGATTCAAGAAACAATTTACTCTGCAATTATTTCATAGTACTCCATAAATATTTTGGAAGCAACTACTCCCAAGCTACCATCACCGTAATCTACAAGCCAGTCGTCTTTTAAGCCCTTTAATTTTGAAATACCATCTATCAAAATAACACAAAATGAAGCACTCATTTGCAGAGCCAGAACACTTATAGGTTTACTACTGTAAACACCATCTTGACCAAATTGTGTTGGTGTGACTGGATCGTATTTAATGATAAAGTTTTTACGTAATATTGGCCAGCGTTCTTCATTTTTTCCGGTAACGATTGCGTCTCCTGAGCTTGCGATTACTCTGCCTTCCAAGGTCTCTATCTCAACAGAGCATTTTGAAAATTCAACATATACCTCTTGCGATTTTTTTTTAGCAATCACGTGATTTTTTTCAGCCATGACTGCTGATGAATAACCAGTTTTATCGGTGCAATAAAAAATTAATTTCTCTGAATTTAGCATTTGAAGCACTCGGACTAAACTGGATGAAGGTCTTGTTGAGAAGCGATATTTAGCCATCGATCGTCTATATTTTGAAGTCTCTCGATTAATTGCCTAGAAAGTAAGAGATATTTATTTTTTGAATCTAATGTAGAAAAGTCTGCTGGAAGTTGGTTACGTAAACTAGTAAGTGCTAAAACCATTTCTCCATGTTGCTCAAGGAGTTGTGGTAGGCGCAAAAAACTGTTGACTGCGTGCATTGCACCTATCAGTGCAGGAATATAGGCAGTCAAGAATATTAACCAAGATGCATGGATGAATAAATGTAAAGCAGCTCCTACAAGAGATGCCGAGAAAGCGGCATAGGTCAAGCGGATGCTAAATGCTTCAATCCCTTCAAAGTTATCCCATTTTTTTTTGTTGTAAATGATTTGACACTCATCACCTCCCCCAATAAAGCGGGAAACTTCTTTACGCAAATTAAAAAAAGATTCAACATTATGATTAGTCTCACAAACATTAATTAGTAATCTTAGCTTTTCGTAACGCTTATATTCTGCAGTTCTTCTAAGGTCAATCCATCGCTGTTTTAGGCTTAGTCTACGTGTCAAAAGTAGTATGACAAATAAAGCAAGCATCAAAGCTACCTTTGTAACTCCTACGGCAAGTAATGCGTCATCACTAAGCTGTAAACCAACGGGTAATAGAGCACATAAGATAATAGCTGCGCCAAGGCCTCCTAAAAGTATTCCAATTCCTCGATAAGTCTCCCCTGCGCTACTCGCCAATACATCAAGCTCTTTTAGTTCCAAATTATCAAGATTTATTTTCAATTCATATGAAGAATCTACTTCTTTAGAATGCACAGAGTTGTGTAACCATTGATTACTAAGAATCTTAAAATAAGTTTTATAAATTGCGGCAAGTAAGTACTTTAACCAAATTATTACCAGCATATTACTTATTGAATTGATTTGCTTATTAATTAATTTAGATTTGGAATCAGTCATCATGAATTGTGTTTTTTCGACTATCGATTATTAACCCAGGATATCAATTTAGGCAGTGCTCTTATTGAAGGAATTATCTTTAAACGCTCTCCGTCAGGTAATTGATCATAGGATACTAAAGTACTATTCAAACGGAGGAGGCTTTTCTGATTGGAGT
>Ga0214919_10012903_pt1 | contig 10198 bp, 10 predicted proteins | sample LL1503_MetaG_FD_177994 | JGI IMG/M metagenome (GOLD analysis project Ga0214919, IMG submission 177994) | Freshwater microbial communities from Lake Lanier, Atlanta, Georgia, United States - LL-1503 | ecosystem: Environmental > Aquatic > Freshwater > Lake | place: USA: Georgia | collected... | reverse complement strand
AAGCGGAAGTCAACATACAAAGTACCGATGTCTTCCAAGTTGATCAAGTCCGCGCCGTCTTTGACGTAGTCACCAATGTTGACGTTGCGAATGCCCACAGTTCCTGAAAATGGTGCCACGATGCGCATGCGGTCCAGCCGCGCGCATGACAAAGCCAATTGGGCTTGCGCCACTTGCAAGCTGGCACCACTTTCATCGAGCACCCGCTGGGCGACGAAGTTTTGCGCCACCAGGTCTTGGTTGCGCTTGTGGTTGGCGCTGGCAATCGACACCTGGGCCAGAGACTGCTGGACCTCGGCCCGCTGCAAGGTGTCGTCCAGTTGCACCAGCAATTGGCCGGCGCGAACCCGGTTGCCATCGGTGAAACCCAGGGTCAACACGCGACCGGCCACCTCTGGGCGCAGCATCACGTTTTGGCGCGAACGCAAGGTGCCCACGGTTTGGGCATCGTCGCGGATGCTGATCTTGACCACCTTTGCCACCTCAACGCCCATGGCGCGGGGACCACCGGGTGCCCCGCCCGCCCCGCCTGCGGCTGGTGCAGCAGGCGCATTGGGCTTGAGGGTGACGATTTCAGGGCCAGACTTGTTGGGTTGCTGGTACCACCAAGCAGCGCCAGACGCTGCGGCAATGCCAATGATCGCGACCACGGGGTAAATGATTTTTGTTGCCATGTCTCAGAATGTTGGAAAAGACAGATTTCAGAATTCAGCCGCCGATTGTGAGGGATAGCCAGGCCCCCCACCACAACCCCGGGCAATATAGGGGACTTTGCGTGTGTCACATAGATGACATCACAGCATCCACACCGCAATTGGCCAATTGATCGGCCCGTTCATTGCCAGGGTCGCCCGAGTGGCCTTTGACCCAGCGCCAATCGATGCGGTGGCCCGACTGGCTGACCACATCGTCAAGCACTTGCCATAAATCGACATTTTTCACCGGCTGCTTGGACGCTGTGCGCCAACCGCGCGCCTTCCAGCCGGCCACCCATTCGGTGATGCCCTTGCGCACGTACTCGCTGTCCAAATGCAGCACCACCGAACAAGGTTGATTGAGGGCCCGCAAGGCCTCGATGACCGCCATCAACTCCATGCGGTTGTTGGTGGTGAGGCTTTCGCCGCCAAAAATCTCCTTTTCGCGACCGGCGCTGATCAGCAATGCCCCCCAGCCGCCGGGACCCGGGTTGCCTTTGCATGCCCCATCGGTGTAAATCTCAACCGATTTCATCGATCACCTCGGTGCCTTGACGCTGGGCGGCCACGGGCCGGGTTTTGGCGGCACTGGCATGGCGCACCGCCGCACTGGCTGGCCGGCGCCACGAGGCCCCGAGCAAGCGCATGCCATGCACCCGCTTGATGGCCACCAAAAAATAGACGGCACCCAAAATCGGCCACCAACGGTCCCCCGCGTTGTCCATCCAAGCCCAGCGCTGCAACCACATTTGTTTGTCCACGGCAGGTCGGTAAATGCCAAAACTGCCGCGCTCGACCTGAAAACTCAGCAGCTTGAGCCAGTCGCGCAAACGCCAATACGCCATCCAATCGGTCACACCGGGCACAAACTGCTCTTTGGCACCCAAACGTTTGAACCAACGCGATCTTTGCTGGCGCAGGCCCCACAAGCTCATCGGGTTGAGGCCAGAAATCACCAAACGGCCCTCGGGGACCAGCACCCGCTCGACCTCGCGCAAAGTGGCATGGGGGTCCAAGCTGGTTTCCAGACCATGGGGCATCACCACCAAGTCCAAGGATTGGTCGGCAAATGGCAGCGCCACCGATTCAGCCACCAACACCGATCGCTTGGCGCTGAGTTCAATGGCGGGTGTGGGGTTGGCCAACCACAGGTCCAAGTCGGTGCTGTTGCGGCAAGCCATCCAGCGGTGTGGCATGCGGTTGTGGCGCAGGGTATCGATTTGGGGCAAGCCCACTTGCAACGCGTGGTACCCGAACAAATCAGTGACGGCGCGATCAAACTGAGATTGCTGCCAATCCAACAAATATTGTCCCGGTGGGCTTTGCCACCAAGCGTTCAATCCAAGGGTTTCTATAATTTGAAGCTCCATGCAACTGACACCACTGCCCGCCTTCAACGACAACTACCTGTGGCTGTGGCATTCCAACACCCACGCTGTGGTGGTGGATCCAGGTGACGGCGAGGTGGTGCTGCAGGCATTGGACCGCTTGCAACTTCGCCTCCAAGCCATTTTAGTCACCCACCACCACGCCGACCACACAGGTGGCGTGGACATGCTGCGAGCGGCCACCCAGGCGGTGGTCTACGGCCCTGCCGGCGAATCCATCCCCAACCCCTATGTGCCGCTGAGCGGCGGCGACGCCTTTGACTGGCAAGGGCAGCGCATCGAAGTGATCGACGTGCCCGGCCACACCGCCGGCCACATTGCCTACTTTGCCCCTGCCACTGGTGATCCTCCCCTGCTGTTTTGTGGCGACACCTTGTTCTCTGGCGGCTGTGGGCGCTTGTTTGAAGGAACGGCCGCGCAAATGCTGAACTCTTTAGACAGGCTGGCGGCCTTGCCCGGCCACACACGTGTTTGCTGCGCGCACGAGTACACCTTGTCCAATCTGCGTTTTGCGCTGGCCGTGGAGCCCCAAAACCAGGCCTTGGTGGCGTACCATGCCCAATGCCAGCAATTGCGTGCACAAGGCCAACCGACACTGCCCTCGACCCTGGCCCAGGAACTGGCCATCAACCCTTTTATGCGCAGCCGCCAAGCCACGGTGACCCAAGCTGTGACGCAGCGCAGCAATCAGCCGCTTGACGAGGTGGCGGTCTTCGCCCACCTGCGCGAATGGAAAAACCAATTTTGACAAATAAACTGTTTCTTTTGCTGATCACCTGCTGTTTGGTCACGGCCTGCGTGACCAACCCACCCTTGGCAAGCGATAACCCATCAGCGGCCCCTGCCAAGGGTGACGCCGCTTGGCGCGAAATGTCCCCCGCATTGGTTGAGGCCATGGCCCCCTCGCCAAGCCCTGCGCCGAATGTCGCCCTCAGCCCCTTGACGGCCTCGGAGTCGAGCACCTCGGCCATTTCGCGGCTGGATTTGCCGGTGGATTTGTGGGACCGCATCCGTCGTGGTTTTGCCATGCCCGATTTGGAGCACCCCTTGGTGCAAGACCGCACCCAGTGGTACGCCGCCCGCGGTGACTATTTGCAGCGCATGACCGACCGCTCCAGCAAGTACCTGTACCACATCGTGGAAGAACTCGAGCGCCGTGGCATGCCCACCGAGTTGGCCTTGTTGCCCTTCATTGAAAGCGCCTTCAATCCGCAAGCGGTCTCGACCGCGCGCGCCACCGGCATGTGGCAGTTCATGCCTGCCACCGGCAAAAACTTTGACCTCAAGCAAAACGCGTTTCGCGATGACCGCCGCGATGTGCTCGCCTCCACCCGCGCCGCCTTGGACTACTTGCAAAAATTGCACGGCATGTTTGGCGACTGGCACTTGGCGCTGGCTGCCTACAACTGGGGCGAAGGCAATGTGGGCAAAGCCTTGGCGCGCAATCAGCGCAGCCAATTGGGCTTGGCTTATACCGACTTGAACATGCCCAATGAGACGCGCTATTACGTGCCCAAACTGCAAGCGGTGAAGAACATCGTGGCCATGCCCCAGTTTTACAACCTGCAGTTGCCGCACATCCCCAACCACCCCTACTTCCAAACCGTGCCCCTGACACGCGACATCGATGTGCATTTGGCCGCCAAACTGGCCGACATTTCGCTGGAAGATTTCAAATCACTCAATCCTTCTGCCAACCGCCCCGTGCTATTGGCTGCGGGCACGCCGCAATTGCTCTTGCCTTGGGACAACGCTGAAATTTTCATGCGCAACTATGCCCAGCATGGGGATGCGCGCATGGCCAGTTGGACCGCTTGGGTCACCCCCAAAAGCATCAAAGTCGCCGAAGCGGCCAAAAGAGCGGGCATGACTGAGGCAGATTTTCGTGCGCTCAACGGCATACCACCGCACATGCTGATCAAGTCGGGCTCAGCCCTGTTGGTGCCCCGAACTGTGCGCATGGAGGAAGACGTGTCCACCGCCATTGCGGACAACGGGCGACTGGACCTGTCGCCCGAAGGCCAACTCAAGCGCCTGGTGGTCAAAGCCAAGCCCCAAGACAACCTCGACGCCGTGGCAGCACGCTACAAAGTGAGCGCCGAGCAACTCGCCGAGTGGAACAAACTCAGCCCGCGCAGCCCGCTCAAGGCTGGGCAATCGCTGGTGGTGTTTGTGGCTGGCAAGTCAGGCGGCCCCAAAGGCAATGGCAAAGCCCAGGCCAAGAAAAAAGCGGGCAAAAACGGCACCGAAGTTCAAACCGCCAAGGCCCGCTAAAGCCCGCTGGCGGCTTGGTCACCACAGCTCACAAACGTTCGTTTTCTGCGCTGCGCGGTTGCCAGACCATGAGGTGGCGCTCCAAGCGCCCCACCGCACCATCGAGCAGCAAGGCAAATGCAGTGAGCACGGTGATGCCAGCAAACACTGTGTTGACATCAAAAGTGCCCTCGGCCTGCTGAATCAAGTAACCCACGCCACGCGCTGATCCCAGGTACTCGCCCACCACCGCGCCCACAAAGGCCAGGCCCACCGAGGTGTGCAAGCTGGAAAACACCCAACTGGTGGCGCTGGGCAGGTAGACGGTGCGCAGCAACTGCTTTTGCTGCGCGCCGAGCATGCGTGCATTGGCCAACAACACCGGACTGACCTCGCGCACCCCTTGGTAGACATTGAAAAACACAATGAAAAACACCAAGGTCACGGCCAAGGCCACCTTGCTCCAAATACCCAGGCCAAACCACATGGCAAAAATGGGGGCCAGGATGACCCTGGGCATGGCGTTGGCGGCCTTGATGTAAGGGTCCAAGATGGCGCTGGTCAAGGGAGACAGCGCCAACCACAGCCCGCACACCAAGCCCATCAAGGTACCCAACCCAAAAGCGAGCACGGTCTCGAGCAATGTCACCCCCAGGTGAATGTAAATATCAGCCCGGCCCTTGAGACCATCGGGGAAAAAGACATTGGGTGCGATGTCCACGGGCAAAAACCAGCTCCACACCCGGCCCACCACCTGCACCGGGTTGCCCAGAAAAAACGCCAACTTGGGGTCCCAACTGGCCCATTGCCAAAGCCCCAAAAAGGCGACCAGCAAGCCGACTTGCCACCAGCGCAAATTGGATTCTTGGGGTTTGATGGTTGACCACATGCTGGTTGTCTCAGGCTTTGCGCAGTTGTTGGGCGTAGCCCTTGAGCACTTCGTCGCGCAGCAATTCCCAAATTTGCCCATGCAACTCATTGAAGCGCGCTTGGGTGCGCACCTCGGCCACATGGCGCGGTCGGGGCAGGTCGATGGTGAACTCCCCCATCGGGTGCGTGGCCGGACCGGCCGACAAAACGATAACGCGGTCGCTCATGGCAATGGCTTCGTCCAAATCGTGCGTGATGAAGAGCACGGCTTTTTTCTGACGCGCCCACAATTCGAGCACCTCGGTTTCCATCAACTGGCGGGTTTGGATGTCCAAGGCCGAAAAGGGCTCGTCCATCAAAATGATGTCGGGGTCCAACACCAAGGTTTGGGCCAAGGCCACCCGTTTGCGCATGCCGCCCGATAGCTGGTGCGGGTAGCGGTCCTCAAATCCGGCCAAACCCACCCGCGACATCCAATCCAAGGCCATGGCTTGGGCTTGTTGGGGCTCGGTGTGGTGGTATTGCAAGCCCAGCAGCACATTGTCCAAGGCACTGCGCCACGGCATCAAGGCTTCGGTTTGGAACATGTAGCCGGCCCGGGCATTGATGCCTTGCAGGACTTGCCCAAACACCCGAACCTCACCTTGGCTGGGGGTGAGCAAGCCGGCCGCCACATTGAGCAAGGTGGACTTGCCACAGCCCGTGGGCCCGACCACCGACACAAATTCACCCGGCTGCACTTGCAGCGAGGTGTCGGCCACCGCGGTGTAGGCGGCTTCCAACGGTGAACGAGGGCGAAAGGTGCAACGGATGTTGCACAACTCCAGGGCGGGGGTTTCCATCAGGGCGCGTTCACACTAAGCCTTGAATTTGTCCTTGGCACGCCGGGCAAAGTCGTTGGTGAAGGTTTTGGTCAAGTCGATCTTGTCGGCCTTGAGCGTGTCATCAAAGCTGGCCAAGGCTTTGAGTGCAATTTTGGTCCCGTCTGGTGGGATCAAGCCGTCGGGGCTCAAAGCCTCGCGGATTTTGTCAAACGAGGCCAAGTACAAGGCCCGGTCCCCCAACAAATAGCTTTCGGGAACGGTTTTCAAAATGTCGGAAGGACCCGCGGTTTGCAGCCATTTCAAGCCGTGAACAATCGCATTGGCCAAGGCTTGGCAGGTGTTGGGGTTTTGCGCGATGTAATCGACCGGCGCGTACAAGCAAGCCGCCGGCATGGGCCCGCCAAAGACGTCGATGGTGCCCTTGATGGTGCGCGTGTCGGAGATGATTTTCACGTCGCCTTTTTGCTCGAGCATGGTCATCACCGGGTCGATGTTGCTGATGGCGTCGATTTGCCCGCTGCGCATGGCCGACAAAGCACCCGCAGACGTGCCCACGCCAATGAAGCTCACATCGCTGGCCTTGAGACCGGCGCGCGACAAAATCAGATTGGCCACCATGTTGGTGGAAGAGCCTGGGGCAGAAACACCGATTTTTTTGCCCCGCAAATCGGCCACCGTTTTGTATTGCGCCATGGTTTTGGTCGACACGCCAATGGCAATTTGGGGTGCGCGGCCTTGCAACACAAAGGCTTTGAACATTTGCGCTTTGCTTTGCAAATTGATGGTGTGCTCGTACGCGCCAGAGCACACATCGGCCGACCCCCCCACCACCGCCCGCAAGGCCTGGGTGCCGCCAGCAAAGTCGCTGATTTCCACCTCCAATCCCTCGGCCTTGAAGTAGCCCAATTGCTCGGCCAGGGTCAACGGCAGGTAATAAAAAGAGGCCTTGCCCCCGACCGCGATCGAGACCTTGGTTTTTTCGGGCTTGCCCGTTTGCGCGTGCACTCCGGGCCACGCCAGGCCCCAGCCCGCCAGCGCACTGGCCTGGATGAATTGTCGGCGCTCAAGGTCAAAAGCATTCATGGTTTTGGCTTTTAAAAATAGGGGGAATGGATTCAAAAAAAGCTTACCCCGACCCACCGAAAAACACATCGGTGTCATCCCGAGAGGGTTATCACTTAGGTGTTTCGCCTGTCGAGCAAGGCATGGGCAATCGTGCCCAGATCAACAAACTCCAACTCGCTGCCAATGGGCACGCCGCGCGACAGGCGACTGACTTGGATACCGCGTTTTTTCAGCACCTCGCCAATCACATGGGCGGTGGCCTCCCCCTCGGCTGTGAAATTGGTGGCCAAAATCACCTCTTGAACCTGCCCATCACAGGCGCGGTCGATGAGTTTTTGCAAGCCCATTTCATGCGGTCCCAGGCCTTCAATGGGGCTGATGCGCCCCATCAAAACAAAGTAAGCCCCTTGGTAGGCCCCGGTGCGCTCCAAGGCCAATTGGTCAGCGGGTGTTTCAATCACGCACAAGCGCGTGGGGTCGCGGGCGGGATCGGCACAGGTGGAACAAACCGTTGACTCTGACAATGTGTGGCAACGCTCACAATGCCCGACTTTGTCCAAGGCCTGGGCAATGGCCTGGGCCATCAAATGCGCACCTTCTCGGTCGTTTTGCAACAGGTGATGGGCCATTCGCGTGGCCGACTTGACCCCCACGCCTGGCAGGCGGCGCAGGGCCCCCATCAAGGCTTCCAGGGCGGGACTGGCAGACATCAAAAGGGCAATTTCATGCCCGGGGGCAAACCTGCATTGAGCTTGCCCATGCGCGCCTCGCTGGTCTCGGCGGCTTTGCGCGCCGCATCGTTGAAGGCCGCAGCCACCAGGTCCTCGAGCATGTCTTTGTCGTCGCTGAGCAAGCTGGCATCGATGCTGACCCGTTTGACATCGTGCTTGCAAGTCATCAACACTTTGACCAAGCCAGAACCCGACTCACCGGTGACTTCGATCAGCGCGAGTTCATCCTGGGTTTTTTTGATGTTGTCTTGCATGGCCTGGGCTTGCTTCATCAGGCCAGCGAGTTGTCCTTTATTGAACATGGTTGTTTTCTTTCATGCAGGTTTAAGAGATCCGGGAACAATTTTCGCGTCAAATTGATGCATCATTTTTTGCACAAAGGGGTCGCCCAAGATGATGGCCTCGGCCTCGCTTTGCCGCTGAGCAGCCAAGGCGGCGGCGCGCTTGGCCGGGCTGTCCGTGACGCGACCCACCTCCAGCGTCAAACGCACGGCGTGACCGGTGTCTGCCAGGGCCAGTTCCAAGCGCTCGCGGGCGGTCGGGTTGTGCAAGGACTCGCGCTCGATGCGCAGCAACCATTCTTGGGTATCGCGGCCCACCAATTGCGACTGCAATGCCAACTCGCGCACCAGTGCGGTGATGCGCTCGGCGGCCACCATTTGTTGCACCACGCTGTGCCAAAAATCACCCTCTTCGGTGGGGACCAACACCACTTCTGCGCTCACCTGGGGTTTGTCCAAACGTTCAGCCCCGGGTCCGGGGTCGCGCACGGGTACTGCACCACCACCTGACATGGCCGCTTTGGTGCTGGTTGGCGTGGCCATTGGCTTGGCCACTCCAGTCTCGCGCACCGGCACCTGGCGCCCGGGGGGCAAGTGCACATTGGCCGTGCCCGCTGTCATCGACACAGGCTGCGCTGCATCGCTTGGGTTTGGCTGGCTGGTCGACTGCGAGCGAACTGGCACAGGTCTGTGAATGCCAGCGTCAGGGGCCGGGGCCTGGCTTGACGCGCTGGGTGGGTCGGTGTGTTGGCCTGCCGGCTCAAGACCCGCTGTTTTCAGGCTTTTTTTTTCCGTGTCCGCGTTCGTTGGCTGAGGCGACTTGAAAGCCAATAAACGCAGCAGCACCATGGTCAAGGCGGCATATTCGTCAGGGGCCAAGCCCAGTTCCGCGCGCCCGTGCAAGCACATGCTGTAGAGCAACTGGGTTTCATCGGCGGGCATCAGCCGGGCCAGATGGCGCTCAGTTTGGGCATCTTCGTCCAAGTTGGACTCGTCTTGCGCGCCGGGCACCGCTTGCAACACCGCCATGTGCTGCAGCACCACGGTCATGTCCTCTAGCGTGGATGCTGCATTCAAACCCTGGTCACGCAACAGCTCAACGGTGTGCACGACTTGTTGCCCGTCGCCGTTTGCCAGCGCTTCGATCAAGCCAAAAACATGGCTGCGATCGACCGAGCCCAACATTTGCTGCACCGACGCGAGCATCACTTGGCCAGCACCAAACGCCATGGCCTGGTCGGTCAGGCTGAGCGCGTCGCGCATGGAGCCGCGCGCGGCCCGGGCCATCAAGCGCAAAGCAGCCACTTCGTGCACGACCCCTTCGGTTTTCAGCACATGGGTCAAGTGGTCCAGCAGCACCGTGGGCGGCATGGGCCGCAGGTTGAACTGCAGGCAGCGCGACAACACGGTGACCGGTACTTTTTGGGGGTCGGTGGTGGCCAACACAAATTTCAGGTAATCGGGCGGCTCCTCCAAGGTCTTGAGCATCGCATTGAATGCGGTGTTGGTGAGCATGTGGACCTCGTCGATCATGAAAACCTTGAAGCGCCCCTGCACCGGCTTGTAAACCGCTTGCTCCAACAGCGCTTGGACCTCATCGACCCCCCGGTTGGAGGCTGCATCGAGCTCGGTGTAATCCACAAAGCGGCCGGCATCGATGTCGCGGCAGGCATCACAAACCCCGCAAGGTTCGGCGGTGATGCCCCCTTGCCCGTCTGCGCCTTGGCAATTGAGTGACTTGGCCAAAATGCGCGAGACCGTGGTCTTGCCCACCCCCCGCGTGCCAGTGAATAAATAGGCGTGGTGCAGTCGCTGTTGCGTGAGCGCATTGACCAAAGCACGCACCACATGCTCTTGCCCCACCATTTCGGTGAAGTTTTTAGGGCGGTATTTGCGGGCGAGCACCAAGTAAGACATGGCGGCGATTCTATGACGCACCTGCCACCCTTGGCCTACAATCTGATTCGACGGGCCTTCCCGCATGGCAAAGCGGCCAACCGAGTCAGGTGGGGAACCAAGCAGCTCTAACTGTGGATCCAGTGCCGGGGTCAAGGCTCGTCACCCTCTTTCACACCCAGCCGTGTCCCTGCA
>Ga0214919_10012902_pt1 | contig 10199 bp, 2 predicted proteins | sample LL1503_MetaG_FD_177994 | JGI IMG/M metagenome (GOLD analysis project Ga0214919, IMG submission 177994) | Freshwater microbial communities from Lake Lanier, Atlanta, Georgia, United States - LL-1503 | ecosystem: Environmental > Aquatic > Freshwater > Lake | place: USA: Georgia | collected 2015-03-15 | reverse complement strand
AGAATCCATAACTTGTGGATAATGTAATAGCTGAGATATTTGAAACTGCTAGAAGAAAATTGACAGTATTACTGACTGTATTTAGATTAGTGCTTACAGTTGTTATATTAGTACTTACTGCGTTTACAAGATTACTGACTGTATTTAGATTAGTGCTTACAGTTGTTACATTAGTACTTACTGCGTTTACAAGATTGCTTACTGTTAGTATAGAAGCACTAGCAGGAATATTAGTAAGTTGTGAACCATCACCAATAAATCTACCAAAGACTGTTCCAGCAGAAATTGTTGAAAAGAATCCGTAACTTGTTGATAATGTAATCGCGGAAATATTAGAAACTGCTAGAAGAAAGCTTACATTATTGCTGACTGTATTTAGATTGGTGCTTACAGTTGTTACATTAGTACTTACTACATTCAGCAAATTGCTAACAGTGTTAACATTAGTGCTTAATGTTGTTACATTAGTACTTACTGCATTCAGCAAATTGCTAACAGTGTTAACATTAGTGCTTACAGTTGTTACATTAGTACTTACTGCGTTTACAAGATTGCTTACTGTTAGTATCGACGCACTAGCAGGAATATTAGTAAGTTGTGAACCATCACCAATAAATCTACCAAAGAAAGTTCCAGCAGAAATTGTTGAAAAGAATCCGTAACTTGTTGATAATGTAATTGCAGAAATATTAGAAATTGTTAGAAGAAAGTTGACAGTATTGCTGACTGTATTTAGATTAGTGCTTACAGTTATTACATTAGTACTTACTGCGTTTAGAAGATTACTAACTGTATTTAAATTAGTACTTACAGTTGTAACATTAGTACTTACTGCGTTTACAAGATTGCTGACTGTATTTAGATTAGTACTTAGAGTTGTAACATTGGTACTTACTGCGTTTACAAGATTGCTGACCGTATTTATATTGGTACTTACAGTTGTAACATTAGTACTTACTGCGTTTAGCAAATTGCTTACTGTTAGAAATCCAGCAGGAGCAGGAATATTAGTTAGCAGTGACCCATCGCCTACGTGCTTTCCGTAAACTGTCCCAGCAGAAATTGTAGAAAAGAATCCATAACTTGTGGATAATGTAATAGCTGAGATATTTGAAACTGCTAGAAGAAAATTGACAGTATTACTGACTGTATTTAGATTAGTGCTTACAGTTGTTACATTAGTACTTACTGCATTCAGCAAATTGCTAACAGTGTTAACATTAGTGCTTAATGTTGTTACATTAGTACTTACTACATTCAGCAAATTACTAACAGTGTTAACATTGGTACTTACAGTTGTTACATTAGTACTTACTGCGTTTACAAGATTGCTTACTGTTATTATAGAGGCACTAGCAGGAATATTAGTAAGTTGTGAACCATCACCAATAAATCTACCAAAGAAAGTTCCAGCAGAAATTGTTGAAAAGAATCCGTAACTTGTTGATAATGTAATCGCAGAAATATTAGAAACTGCTAGAAGAAAGTTGACAGTATTGCTGACTGTATTTAGATTAGTACTTACAGTTGTTACATTAGTACTTACTGCATTTACAAGATTGCTTACTGTATTTAGATTGGTGCTTACAGTTGTAACATTAGTACTTACTACATTCAGCAAATTGCTAACAGTGTTAACATTGGTACTTACAGTTGTTACATTAGTACTTACTGCGTTTACAAGATTGCTTACTGTTAGAATAGAAGCACTAGCAGGAATATTAGTTAGCAGTGACCCATCGCCTACGTGCTTTCCGTAAACTGTCCCAGCAGAAATTGTAGAAAAGAATCCATAACTTGTGGATAATGTAATAGCTGAGATATTTGAAACTGCTAGAAGAAAATTGACAGTATTGCTAACTGTATTTAGATTAGTGCTTACAGTTGTTACATTAGTACTTACTGCGTTTACAAGATTACTTACTGTTAGTATAGAGGCACTAGCAGGAATATTAGTAAGTTGCGAACCATCACCAATAAATCTACCAAAGACTGTTCCAGCAGAAATTGTAGAAAAGAATCCATAACTTGTGGATAATGTAATAGCTGAGATATTAGAAACTGCTAGAAGAAAATTGACAGTATTGCTAACTGTATTTAGATTGGTGCTTACAGTTGTAACATTAGTACTTACTGCGTTTACAAGATTACTGACTGTATTTAGATTAGTGCTTACAGTTGTTACATTAGTACTTACTGCATTTAGCACATTACTGACTGTATTTAGATTAGTGCTTACAGTTGTTACATTAGTACTTACTGCGTTTACAAGATTGCTTACTGTTAGTATCGACGCACTAGCAGGAATATTAGTAAGTTGTGAACCATCACCGATAAATCTACCAAAGACTGTTCCAGCAGAAATTGTTGAAAAGAATCCGTAACTTGTTGATAATGTAATCGCAGAAATATTAGAAACTGCTAGAAGAAAGTTGACAGTATTGCTGACTGTATTTAGATTAGTACTTACAGTTATTACATTAGTACTTACTGCGTTTAGAAGATTACTAACTGTATTTAAATTAGTACTTACAGTTGTAACATTAGTACTTACTGCGTTTACACGATTACTGACTGTATTAAGATTAGTGCTAACAGTTGTTACATTAGTACTTACTGCATTCACAAGATTGCTAACACTTGTAATATTTGCCGTATTTGTAACACCCAAATTGCTTATGCTAACAATAGCGGATGAAAGTGTAATTAAACTACCACTACTTATTGTGCCAGCAAAAAGAGTGCCTATTGTAAAACTACTGACATTTCCTACTGCTGCACTAATTAATCCTGTATTAAGAATACCAGCTCCAATAGTACCGCTACTGATTGAACTGAACGCCCCTGTAGTAATTAGCAGTGAACCAATTGAACCACTGCTAATTAACCCAGCAAAGAGTGTTCCTACAGTAAATGTACTAGCAGAACCACCCAGTGTATTAAGAATACCAGCTCCAACAGTACCGCTACTGATTGAACTAAACACCCCTGTATTAGTTAGCAAGGAACCAATTGAGCCGCTGCTAATCGACCCAGCAAAGAGTGCCCTTACATTTAGAATATCGAAATCAGCATTTCCACTACTAATAGAACTAAAAACACTTTTAGCAGATGTAATAGAACTTACAGTAATAGTATCAGTAGCAAAGACTCCAGAGAGCACTAAATTACCATTATTGTATCCAGAGAGTGCTGTTGTAGGAATTGTAGCGTCAGCATATACACCCGATGCTAAACTTCCAACAAGTCGGGCTGCCGGAATACTTGTCAAGCCCATAGCCGAACCATAAAAAGCACCAGCAGTTGCGGTTCCAGTAACACGTGAATTACCTGTAAAAAGTGTTGCTCCTGTAATATTTGTATCACCAGTAATATTTGTAGGACCCACAATTCGTACACCCGCAGCATCTACTACATCAAGTGCTACTGTAGGCGAACTAATACCAATACCAACACGCCTATTCGCAGTATCAAATGTTAGGGTTGCTTGGCTGCCATCAAATGTTGATATGTTACAACGCCCGTCGTAACCTATCATCGTGCTATTTCCAATAAAAAGACGATTGCCGTCCACAGGATCCGGAGTTAAAATTATTTTTTCAGTAGTAGCAGTCGGTGATAAATTAGCAAATGCAAGTCGGTCACTGGTAAAAAATAATATTGTCGACATCCTAGTATGTCCCCTAAGAGAGAACAACATCTTTCCGCGTAAAGAAATGCGGAAATAAATACAAATATGGAGTAATGGGTTTTACTGAAGAAAGTGCGATACAACCCTTACCATCACCATACACGTCTCTTAAGAGTATGACAATTCAAAGCGAAATGAAAGCAATTTTTTTAACTACAACTAAGATTCCCGACCATCATCTCTGGGCAAATGGACTATTTCAGAATGTTTTTGTTATTTACACTATGCTAGAAGCAGCCGGATATCAACCATTTTTCTTCGTTGATTCAGCCAAAAGTACAAATGGGGCTGAATTACATAAGACTATTCGCGTAATTGACATGGAAACCTACATGAAAGCACCCTTTCGTCTTTTTGCTTATGTTGAGCTCGGGATGTCCTGTGACCAAAACATACGAAATGCTTTTCGCTCTGTCGGTGCAAAAGTAGTCAAGGTTTACCTCGGTAATATCTTAAATATTGATATTGAAACCCCTATGTTTTATCCGGACATGAATTTTAGTCATCACGTAATTGGCGGTCTAGACGAAATTTGGACATCACCGCATTACTGGATTCATCGTGATTTTGCCGGTTGTATTAATCGTATAATGCCTAAATCTAAAATTTGTCCCTATGTTTGGGACTCCCGTTTTATTAGCGATAATAAAGACATTTATCAGCATCGTACAAATGGTCCATATTCATTCAGTATTATGGAACCAAATATTAGTTTCCAGAAAAATAGTCTTTTTCCCATCTTAATGTGTGAAGCACTCTTTAAAAAATCACCTCATCTTGTACAAGATTGTGTTGTAATCAATGGAGATAAATTCAAGAATAATCCATTTTTTACAAATAATATCTTAGAAAATCTTACTCTTTACAAGGCAGGAAAACTTCATCTTTTACCACGAGCAGATGTGATTACTGTTTCAAAGCACATGAATAATAATATACTTCTTCAGCACACAGTCAACAATGAATATAATTATAGTTTCCTTGAACATATGTTCATGGGATTTCCAATAGTACACAATTTCTCAGTGTTCAAGGATTATGCCTATTATTACGATGGCAATAATTTAGATTCAGCTGTAGCAGCTATAGAAGATGTAATACAAAATCATGTTGCCAGAAAAGAAATCTATAAGGCACAGTCGCAGCAACTAACCTGGCGGTTTTCACCCTATAATCCCGAGAATCAAAAAGCCTGGATTGATATGATAAAAGCAGTAGTTCCTCTTACAATTTCTGTACCCGCGTAAAAAGTTTAAACGATACATACAATGCTCTAATAGAATGTTAATTGGATTAACAGTCCTCGGAACAGATAGTATATTTGCAAAAGGATGTAATCGTACAGCCGTAGCATTTGCTTTTTGGTGTTCAAAAAATGGTCATTCAGTCACTCTTATTTCACCGAGCGATGTTAAGAATCCATTTAATGAATTAGAATCAACCTTTAAGGAAAAAAATATAAAGTGCCAGTTCCTTGAGGAAGTAATTTCTTCAAAGCAAAAGTTTGACTTTATTTTTGAAATCGCATGGTTTATACCCGAAGGACTTCGTCTTCAGATTGCCAACAAGCATATTATTTGGTTTCATCAACCGCCATTGTTTAACGACATGGAAAGTTCAGTATATTTTTTTAACAACTTCATCCGTTCTGTAAAGAATGTCTCTGAAGTATGGATTCCCGAATGTTATTCTCTTGAAGATAAAATATATATTGAACGTATATATTTAATCCCTGTACGCTTTGTTCCTTGGATCTGGGAACACGTAAGTTTAGACAATTACACCAAAAATAACAATCTTGCTAAATGGAATCAGTTTAATAATCCTCAACCACAATTATTAGTTCTTGAAAGCAATAATACGAATACAAGTAATTGTATATTACCCCTCTGCATTGTAGCAGAAATTACGGAAAAGTTTCCATTGCCCTGGATTGTAGGAAATGGTGAAATTCTTAAGAAAAATAAGTATTTTAATGGAAATATTATAAATAATCTTTTTGCGGGTAAGGATGTATCGGGTAATTTAATTGGACGTATTCCAATTCCTGAATTAAGAAAGTTTAAGAGTATTCTTATTGGACATCAGCGTTGGCGGTCAATGAAGCATCTTCTGCTGGATGCACTGTGGTTGGATATTCCAATGATACATAATTGTAAAATTATCCAAGAAGGCCTCAAAGTTTCTGGTGGATACTATTATCCAGCAAACGAAATTCCAGTTGCAGTCAGTCAATTTGCTGAACTTACACGAAATATGCAGGAATCAAGTGGATATTTCAGTAAGGAAGCCCTTTTCCAACGTAAAATATATTGTGCGGCACAATATGATTGGGATAGTGATAAGTCTCAACATTTTTTCACAGCAGCCCTTGTAAATTCCCTACAGCAAATAGTAAATCCGGTTAAACAACTTGAAATCAAGAAAAATGAATCCCAAAAGAATGTTCTTTTAATTGCTTTTACTGATATGTGGTTCGAATTCAATCCTAAATATAATTTCTTCACCTGTTTGCTAGAAGATGAAATTAAGAAGCAAGGTCTAAATCTTGAAGTGCGTGTAGTAGAAGAAAAGCCGAACCTTGTTATTTTCGGACCCTTCGGTGATGGTCACAGAAAACATGATGGAGTCCCTAAGATTTTTTTCAGCGGTGAAAACAATCTTCACATTGAAGGACCTGAAATTGTTCTAAGTGTAGGACATTCACCAGAAGTAACTGCTAAGACACTACGTATCCCCTTGTGGATTTTAGAAGTAAATTGGTTTAATTCAGATCCAGCACAAATTAGAAATCCGAAGCCCATCCCCTACGAAGTATGTACTAAACCGCAAGTAAATTTTCTATCAAAGAAAAGTGAATTTGGCTCATATATTGTTTCAAATCCTAAAAATGAGCATAGAAATGCTGCTCTTGGAGAAATCAGCAAATATAAGAGGGTAGATTCTGCTGGAGCACACATGAATAACATGGGAATGAAGCTTGAAGGAGGATTGGGTGGCGGTGGTGGAGAAATGGTAAAGCACGAATTCCTACAAAAGTATAAGTTCAATATCTGTTTTGAAAATGCGTCCGAACCCGGATATATTACAGAGAAGTATTTTCACGCTAAAGCAGCCGGATGTATTCCTATTTACTGGGGCGATTCCAATCTAGGCCGTGATTTTAATCCTGCTGGAGGTATAAATACGCATGGAAAGTCATGGGACCAAGTTCGGGCTGAAATACAGGCAATTGATACAGACCCCATCAAGTATCTTCAAATGTTCTCAGTACCTGCTATTACACCGGAGGCGGAAGCATTTGCTAGAAAACAAATGAAGCGTCTAGTGGATATGATGCTGTCCTTTGGAAATATAACAAACGCAAAAGCACCTTCTCCAGTAACTGCGGTCCCTCCAGTAGGAATCCCAACTCAAATTCCGTCGTTTGGCTCAGATCCTCAATTCTATACAGCAACAAATAGCAAGTATTTACCTAATGTAAGTCTTTGGTTTGATGGCCTCATTAAGCAAAAGATTCCCCTCAGTAAAGCAACTGTATACTATTGGCCGGATGCTGCAGCTGGAATCGAAGAAATTAGGCAGAAGTATTCTTCTGTAACATTTACGCAATTTCCTGTAAATGATCCTGCTCAAATTCCATGGAAAGATTTCTGGGAACCAGAACATTATGGATGGAAACTCTGGTTAATTTACCAGAATCTAGGAACATCCGGTATTTACATGGATGTTGGTGTACTTCTAGTTAGACCCATTTCAGATATCTATGAAATCGTACAAAAAGAAGGAGTTTTTATGCTAGAAGATGAGAATACTAATAAGAACTGGTGTCATGAAAAGTTCGTAAAGATGATGAACTGCTCGGAAGACGAACTCAATTCAAAACAACTACAAGCAGCAGTTTTAGGCTGGAATCCTGCCTTTCCTAATGTGAAAAAACTATTTACACACGCATTCTATTACACCAAAGCTCGTGATATTTTAGTGGGTGAAAAATGGATTAAGAATCCTACAAATCATATTTATGGGCATAGACATGACCAATCTATTTTGAGTATCTTGAGTTATCGTGAAAAAACAAATCGTAGGCCTCTAGCAAAATTCACAACGGGAGAATCATATTCAGCAGCTGTTAGTGGCGGATATGCGTTTTATCATCACCGAGGAAAGGCACTTTCCGACGGTGGCAACAGCAACCGAGGAAACGCACTTTCCGACGGTGGCAACATTCAAAAAGCAACAGAAGAATTCGCTGCTGGAATCAACGAAGCCGCGGTAATAAATCTAGATAAACGCAGTGATCGTTATCAGTCTTTCAAGGATTTTCACCACTATATGAGTGACAAGGTAAAGCGTCACTCAGCCTGCTATGGTCTTGAATTGAAGTTAACCCCAGAAATTAAGCATCTATTCCGCAATAACGATTTCAAGTGGAAGAAGGCGGTAATGGGATGTGCAGTTAGTCACAATCAGATATGGCAGCGTCTAGCAAAAGAATCCAGTGACGATTACAGTTGCCTCATCCTTGAAGATGATGTTCGTTTTTATCCTAAATGGCTAGATGTATGGAAGGAAGCATCCAAAATGATTCCAGCAGATGCGGATGTAATCTATTTAGGAGGTATTTTACCGCCCAATAAACAGGCGTTTGCTAGTGCGATAACCCTCGTTAATATGCATTTTGCAAAGGTTGTACCCAATGAGATTTTTAGTCCGGGAAATCCTAGACGCTATTTTCATTCATGTAATTACGCCTATATTATGTTTACCCGCGGTGCTAGAAAGATGGCTAAGATTATTGAGGACCGCGGTATCTTTACGAGTGGCGACCATATGATTGTTAACCATATGGAAAATCTAAATGTTTATTTTCTTCATCCGATTGTTGCAGGTTGTTTCCAAGATACAGACCCTATTTATCAAAAATCGCAGTTTAATAACTTTGAGCGTGTTGATAATTTTGATTCTGACTTATGGAATAATACGGAATGTTTTACCCCCGCAGAGATACAAGAAGATAGTATAAAGCCAGCCGAAAATAATGATACAATGGCTAACGGTGTTAATATAGAGTGTAATGCAATTCTGTTAAAACTATCTCAGGGAAAAATCCCCGAAATGACAGATTTGTGTTTAGCATTTTTTGAGAAAGAATTATCTGTTACAGTATTGTCTGAACGAAATTTCAATTGGATTCGTGTTATCCAGCAGGTGCTTCTAAGCCAGAAAAATAAGATGTCTAATGAGTTGATAATGAATGTTATTACTAAATTATCAATCTACAGTAAAGTTACTACAAATATTGTTTTACGCAAAATCACAGAAGAAATCATTGAAAAATATAATGGAGATATTACTGCTAGACCACCGGGAGTTCCTTATTACCCTTCACCCAATTTTACAGTTAAACCCTATTCTGTATGGTATTTTGTACCCAATCAACAGAATGTATTTCTTGAACGTGAATGGCTAGAAGAAATTATAGGCAGGCCCCTTGAATATTACGCATATGGTTCATCAGACACATATCCATCACAGCCTATTCACTTTTTACTACTTCAAAAATGGCAGGGGGTAGAAACCATGGTAATTGAAAAACTAAATGCCCTTGCTACTGCAAATTTGTCGGCTGTACTTATACATTTGAGCGATGAAACTCTGAATGATCCAGTAGAAATATACAACCATCCAGCAGTAAAATTAGTTATCCGTAACTATGTTCGCAAAGATATTCCACCTTCCGATAAAATAATTACAATTCCATTAGGATATGTAAAGTCACGGTCATTAAAGGGTAAATTTAAGAAACTGGCAGAAAGAACACTTGCATGGAGTTTTGCTGGTTCAGTTGATAAGCCAACCCGCATTGAAATGTTACAAACACTTAGTTCAATTGAGCCCAATTCTATGAAGCTATTACCTACATGGAAACAGCCCCAGCCCGAAGAGGCAGAAGAATACATGAAAGTACTTGGTGATAGTAAGTTTATTCCCTGTCCGAAAGGCCAGAATTATGAGACATATCGCTTATATGAAGCCCTTGAATCAGGCTGTATCCCAATTTGTATTGGTGATATAAATAATGAACATGAATGCTATAATAAATTAATTGGTGATAATGCCGTTTTAATTTCGCAGGATTGGACATCTGTAAAATCTATGATTCAACAAATATGTAATAACCCCGAAGCATTAAATCAAATTCAAGAAAATTTATCCAACTACTGGACAACACATAAGATAAATATAACTGCTCATATTGTCGCAGCACTTGAAAGAATTTCAAAAACTCATTTGTAAATAACTGATCTGAAATTTGATTTTTTCTTTATTTGTACCTTTCGTAAAGCAAATGAAGACGGTTTAACTATAGGAGGGTTCTGTATAAAACAACAGCATAATCTTTGAAATAGTGTTTTAGTGGGCGGCTGACCCACAGTTAATGAAGGAGCGATATTAATAACTGTTGATGAAGCATATTGTTTACTAAATTCATCAATTGTAAATC
>Ga0214919_10012900_pt1 | contig 10200 bp, 12 predicted proteins | sample LL1503_MetaG_FD_177994 | JGI IMG/M metagenome (GOLD analysis project Ga0214919, IMG submission 177994) | Freshwater microbial communities from Lake Lanier, Atlanta, Georgia, United States - LL-1503 | ecosystem: Environmental > Aquatic > Freshwater > Lake | place: USA: Georgia | collected... | reverse complement strand
ATGATGTTTGGGTACGATTAGATATTTCTATTCAAAGGAAATTAAATGATATCGCCTATAAATTTAATACAAAAATAGAAATAACAGATGAAGAAATTTATGAATTAGAAGATGATTTTTCTCCAAAAAAATTTTTAACTGCTAAAGATTACTATTCATTAGCAAAATATAAGATTATATTCTCTTCTTTAAAAGATTGGGAATTATTATCTGAAGATTTAAAAAAAATATATCATAAAAAAACAGAAGAATATAATGAAAAATATATTTTAAAAAGTGATTTTATTTATGAAATAAAAAAATCAACAAATCAATTTTTGAATCCTTTAGATTATTTTTTATTAGCAAAATATAATAATATATTATATGAGAAATATCCAGAATGGAATCTATTAAATAAAAAAACTAAAGATTCATATAGAGAACTTACAAATAAACATAATGAATCAATAATGATTGAAGAAAAGATTTATACTATGCCTAATGATTTTATATTTTCTAAACCATTAAGTGGTTATGAAGTATGGTATATTGGTAAATATAAAAAAATGCCATATTCTTTAGATATGTTTAGTTATTGGTTAAAAATAAAACCTAATATTAAAATAAATTATTATTATATGGCAAGTGAATTTAATGATAGTATTTACTTAAGAATTTTATAAACTTTATACAAAAACTAATTCGAAGGTACATACAAAAAATTGATTAAAAAATAATAAAGATATATAATAATACAATAATATGGACAATCTTTCATTCGTTGATGATTTTAATTCAACCAATAATTTTGATACCAGTATTTATATTACCATGCAACAAAGAAATGGTAAAAAATGTATGACATTTATAAAAGGATTATTTTTAGAAGAAGCAGATGTAGAAAAAAGAAATAAAAATATTAAAAAATTTATTTCTACTATTAAAAAAAAATGGGGATGTGGAGGTTCTATTATTAAAGAAAATAAAGAAAACAAAGATGATGATGATGATGAAAATATTGTAATGATAATGGGTGATTTACGAGAACAAATTAAAAGTTTTCTTATTACTGAGAAATTATATACAGAAAGTCAAATTAAAATTGCTGGGTATTAAAAATTAAATTCAATTAGTTTTTTTCTTAAATATGAAGATTTGAATATATGTGTTGTAATACATTGATGTACTTTTTTACAATAAAAGTTCATCCACCACCTTTGAATTTTACTAGCATATATATTTAATTTATTGTTGATAATAATATTTATTATTTCATCAGGTAATTTCATAATTATAATAAATATTTAGTCTATAAGTATCATAACTAAACCGAGGATACACATAAAAAATTGATAAAATAAATTCAAAGAATTGTATTATTTATTAATAATAAAAATTATGATAATGAAGTTAAAGGATGAATGTATCATATGTTTAGATAGTAATTTAAAAAAATATGATAATCATACAACATTTTGTTGCGGTTCTAGAATAAATATTCATCGCGGTTGTTTAAATCAATGGAATTCAAAAGAAAATAGATGTATAATTTGTAATAAAGAAAATTTAAAAAATCCATTTTGTAATATTTTTACAAGAATAAGAACTATGTTATGTTCTATTAGTTATTGTTAATAACTTTAAGTTCTACTTTTATTTTTGTATTACCTTGTTCTAGGATTACTCTCTTGGATTTACATTCTGATAATTCATAAATAGATATATAATTACCTTTCATATCAATAATATTAAATTTTGGTTGGGCTAAAATTTTTAAATTTTTTATTTCTTCTTTTCTAAATTTAACTATTTGTTGAAATTCATTTACTAAAAATTGATAATTTAAATAATTCTGAAATAATATTTGTTTATTTTTAATTTCTTTTCTTCTATTTGTAATTATTAATCTTATTTCTTCCATAAATTGTGATAAATTATTATTATTAATTTCAATTAATTGTAATTTAATATTTTTATTTTGTTCCTTTTTAAAATGAAGTAACTGTTTAATTTCCGTTATTAATTGTTCATATATTATAAATGGTTGTATTAGTGAATAAATTTCTTTTAATCCTTTTCTTCTTAATGTTAATAATACTCTAATTGAATCAAATATTGTTCTTAATTCATTTAAATTTTTTTTATTATGACTAATAATAAATTCTCCTGCTAATGATGGTGTAGGACATCTTATATCTGATATATAATCACACAACATTGTATCAGTTTCATGTCCTACTGCTGAAATCGTCAATATTCCTGCTTCTTTTACTTTTTGTATAACTTTTAAAACTTCTGGATTTGAAAATGCAATTAAATCATCTAATGAACCACCTCCTCTAGTTATAATTACTGCTTGAGGATTTAACATTATTGCTTCGTTACATTTATTACATAAATCAAATACTGATTTTTCACCTTGAACTTGAACATTTAAAATAGTACAATTACCATTATAATTGTTACTTTTTAAAACAAATTGAAAATCTTTTAAAGCTGCTCCTTCATTACTTGTTATTACAATAATATTATTTAATAAAGGAGGTGGTTGATTTATAGGATAAAATAAATGTTTAAATTCATTATGCCATGAATTCATCTGAGCTAATAATTGACCTTCATTATCAATTACTTCCCATGAATATATTATAAAAGAAACTGAACCAGATTTTTCATAAAAATCTAATTTTCCTTTTGCTTCAATTACTTGTCCAGAAATTAATCTTTTTGTTTGTCCAGACTTCCAAACAATAGTTTTAATAGTACAAGTATTATCTTTTAATTGAAAATACCAATGACTATTTGACATTTTAAAATCATATACTTCTCCTACTAAAATTGTTTCTTTAGGTATAAAAGAATTAATTCTTGTTTTAATTATATCATTGAGTTCTGTAACAGAGATTTTACTCATGATTATATGAGTAATATATCTTTAATCAAAAAAATTTCACGGACTTGAAAATTTTTTCTAAAACACTAATGGTGACAGGTTGAATTCATAAAAACTTTTTTGATTTAGGCATTATCCAATTTTTAAATGCATTTGGTATAATAATCTTTATTGGTTTAATATTTAAAATTAGTTTTTGTTCAATTGAAAAAATATCATATTGGTATTAGATATTTTATTATTTTATTTAATTTTTTAGTTCCAGAACGACTTTGCATAAGAACATAAAATTTTTTATTCTTTATTTCATATCTTATTATATAACTAAAATTTTTTTTACCTAATCTAATATCTGTTACAAAGTTATTTATTTTCCCTAATACAAATGTCGTGAAAGGTTTTATTATTTTCCAATTTTGTAGTACATTTGGTATTATAATCTTATTTCTAATGTTAATTTTAAAATATAGTCTTTGATCAATTGATAACCAAGAAATATTATTAAAATATAATATTATTAATCTTTTTATTTCTAATGGTAAATTATTAATCATTAATGATTTAATGGTATTAGGTATTTATCTTTATATTATAAAATTTAATTTTATTTAAATATCATTTTTATAAAATTTAGTTTTATTCAAATTTTCAATATCTTCTTTATGTATAATTAATAAATCCCAAGTTTTTTGTTCAATATTTGATATTTCTAATGTCATAGGATTAAATGGTATATAATTAATATCATTAATAACTTTGAATAATTCTTCTGATTCTGCTTTAGAATACCAATCAAACCATTCCATAAAAACAACAGGTTTATATTCATTTAAAAAATCTTTAGATGACCTAATTATTTCTCTATCATAACCCTCAGTATCAATTTTAATAAAACTTAAATTATCAAGTTGTTCTTTTGTAAAATATTTATTACATATACTTTTTAATGTCATACCAATTACATTCACACCTTTCTTATTTGGAATATTATTTAATACATTTTTTAACTCATCAGAAAAACTATCATGAATAATACCTCCATTACACATTTCATTCCCATGATCAAATAAAACCACTTCTATATTATCTTTATCAGTAACAGCGTGAGATATTACTTCTATTTCTACATTTTTAGAAATATTACTTTTAGCATTTAATTCACAAATTTCTCTAACAATAGGATTTGGTTCAATTGCTAAAACTTTTGTTTTATAAACTCCATAATCAGAACCTGCGATATATAAAGGAAGTAATGTATCACCTGAATGGGCTCCAATATCAATAGTATTAGAATTTTTTTTAATAAATATATTCCAATTTTGAGATACTAAATAATGCTGTAATAAATCATCTATTTTTTTTGCACCTTCGTGTTTATGATTCCATGTATAATATTGAATATTACAATCATTAATAGTTATTTTTTCTATATTTCTAAAAATTGATGTTGTCATATAATATAATATAATTAATTGTATCTAAATATTATTTTATGATAAATATATTATGTTATCTACATTTTTATAATGTAAAATATATTTAGAAAAAACTAATTCCTCTGGATTAATAGCTATACCTTCACCCAGAGACTTAACAGTTTCTAACAATTCAGTATTATCTATATAATTTAATAATTCTTCATATATATTAAACCATTTTAAAAATACTGATAAAGGTGAAATAATAAAATTATCCGAAAATATTTTACGAGGTCTAAGTGAATTAGATACATGTATTTTTGATAAATCTAAATTATTTAATTTTAAATTTGGTAAATAATGAATATCCATAGTAATATCAAATCGTGTTAATATTACACAATCATATGTAATATTTGTTTCTTTAGTATATTTATCTAATAAATTTCTTACCTTATTTCTTGAATACATTTGTGATATGACATTAATTGTATTTAATTTACATGGTTCACAAGTATTTTTATAAACATTTGTATTCATAAGTTCTGGAATTACATCAAAATTTAATTTTTGTACTTCATACTCAAATGCAATTGGATTATATAATTCTTTTAAATGTTCAATTGTATTTTCTCTATAATAAAGTTCATTTTGATGAATATTTCTCCATGGTGATGCTGGATATTTTTCATCATTATTAATTGTCCAACAATGATAAAAAAAATCTACATTTGCATCATTTTGATTTGATAAGAATTTTTTAATGACATTATAACCACTTAAATAATTTCTAGGTTGTCCATACATTAAAAATGCTACTTTCATTATATCTTTTATATAATATAAATTTTAACTACATTCAACACCATTAATTTCTTTATTTAATAAACAATCTAATGCTTCTTTTTTTAATAAATTTTCAAATTCTTCAATTAAATTTTGTTTAGAAATTGCTAAATAATTAATATATCTATCTACTGACATTTTGGTTAAAATATTTTTACTTTTTTTATATTTATTTTCATTTGGTCTAACTGCTAAATATAAGAATATATCAACAAATTGTTCTTTTTTGGGTAAATCAGCGTGAGAACAAAATCTAATACCTCTACCTATAATTTGTGATAATCTCGAATAATTCCAATATGGTTCTAATATATGTATTTGTCTTACTCTTTTCAATGTAACACCTTCTTTAATTGCAGGAGAACCAAGCATTAATACTAACGGAGATTTAGGATTATTATATAATCCTTTTATTTCTTCTTTAAATTCTAATGATTCATCACCAGACCAAGTAGCAAAATATTTTTTATTAGGTTTTAGTTCCATTTTAGATTTATATTCAATAAAACCATTTGCTTCTAAAACTGGTTTAAAAGGTTTTAATCCTCCATATTCTACGAAATTAGAATAAACAAAAATTTTACCTTCACTTTTTCTAATATTTTTAATTATTTTATAAAATTTAATAGAATATTTTTTGAGAGATTTACCTTTTAGATATTTTTTCTTCCAACTATCGTATCCTTTAGCATTTACTTTACCATTTGGATAAGCAATATTTGAAATTATTCTTGTTCCAATAAAAAAATTATTTGGTAATTTTAATAAATCTATTTTTGATGCTTTTTTTTCTTTTAATTGTACTACTTTATAACTAGAATATTGAAATGAATCCATAGTGCATTTAACTATATGTAATTCACTATTAGGAAAACTTTTTTTGGGCATACCACGATAATATGATACAAATCCTCGTATTGCATTCTTAAAAATATCTTGATTTATAAATTTATAAAAAGGAATTCCACTTTTAGTTTCACTTAATGATAAAAACATATCATTAAATTCTTGTCCTATTGGTAATTTATTTTCTAATGGTAATAAATTTAATGTTAATGCCAATTCTACTGGTTTATCAAAAATTGGTGTTGCTGATAATAATATTATTCTTAAATCTTCTGGTGATTTTTTAATAATCATACTCAATTTCTGATAATAAGTCCCATATTCAGAAATCATATTTTGAATTTCATCAATAATAATTAATGAATTAGTTAACTTTACTTTATTTTCTTCTATCATAGATATAAATTTATTGTATGATAAAATTGTATATACTTTATTTATTCTTTCATTTGTTTTTTCTATAATTTCTGTTTTGTTATCATTATTAATTTTATTTCTTTCATTTGATGTCATATAATTATCAAAAGCACATGGAGAACGTAATTCATCATAAAAATTACCGATTAAAGAAGCTGGTAAAATTATCCAAATTTTTCTTTTATTTTTCCATTGTTCTGCAATGTTAATAGCAGTACATGTTTTCCCAGAACCTATTTGATGAAATACCAATATGGCTTTATTTTTTGTTTTTGGACTCATAAATTCTGCTAAAAATTTCTGTGGATTTTGATGACTAAATTGATTTGGTGGTTTACATATTTCTTTTAATGTTTTTTTATTAATACTAGGTTTAAATTTATACTTTTTATACTTTTTATATATTTCTTCTTGAATATTTGAATTAGAAGTCATATATATATGAATAAGAAAAAGATTTCTATTGCACTATTTTAGCACTATATTTGTCTGCGAGGTTTCAATTATTTAAACCTTGTAGAAAAAATTGAAATATTTAAAATATAATGATTAATATCTAATATTAATTTAAAATGCCTAAAAATATGTTTGGTGGTAACAAAGCTAAGAAACAATCTAATAAGAAAGTTCAGCAGAGGAAAGATGAAAATGAAAGAGCTGAGCGAGAGGTATATATTCCTCTTGAAAGTGATACTACTTTGAAATTTGCTCAAGTTGAAAAAATCCATAATATAAGAGAATTTGATGTTATAGATTTAGCAACTGGAACTAAATATTGGGCTAAGATATTTCAAAAATCAAACAATAGATTAGTTGGTAAAATTAAAATTGGTTCAATTCTAATTGCACAAACTCTAGATTGTATGAAAGGAAAATTAGATATCGTACATTTATACAGTGATACACAAAAGATAGAATTAGAAAGGCTAGGAAAAATCCCATCTGCTGATAATAAAGAAGCTGATAAAATAAAGGATATTTTTGGTCCTCAAGTTCCTATTCCTGAAGTTATAGAAGAAAATACAGATTTTGATTTAGATGATATAGAATTTATGTAACAACTTTTAATTTAGGTGTTATAGAATTTATAGAACAACTTTGTTCCATTAAAATTTGATTTGAAAAATCAAATTGTGAAATAGTCTTTTTTGCTATATTTATAGATTCTAAATTTGGAGTTGGAGTTCGTGTTAAAAACCACATATTATGAAATGAAGTTAATCCTTCATAACAAGATAGCACAACTGCTGTTTCATATAAGTCATCAATATAAATAACATCATATGGTGCTGTGGGTGAAAATTTAAAAAATTTTACATTAAGACGACCACTTATTTTATTATCAGGAATTGCAGTTCCAATTGTATGTTGTCTTAAATTATTTTTAACACAACTATTATCTACTTGAATATTATTAGTATTAATCGTATAATTTGCTGTTACACATTTACAATCTTTTTCAAATATAAAACTACTGCTATGAGAATATTCATACCATAACCCAGAGTATTTTTCTAAATTAATTGCTATATTATTATATTCAATATTATTACATTTTAATGCATTAATATACACAATAGAAGATAAAAATAAAAGTAATAAAACCATATACTATACACCTAAAATTTCTAAATAATCATATTTCAATTTTTCTATTAAGTTATTTCTTATTCCTTAATAAGACATAATTTTATTCATATCTATCAATAAAATATTGAAATTGTTCTTTTTCTGGAACTTCCATTTGTTGTATATCTCTATAAATTTCAAACTTATCACGGAAAAGTTCAGGTACAGTTTCTATATCACTATCTAAACTAATTACTTTGTCATTTAAAAGTTGTTTAAATACTTTAAAATTCTCTTTAAAAATGTTAAATTTATTTTTAATTTTATCTACTTCAAATTTAATATCAATAGGAATATTAGTATCACTAATAAAAGATTTTGTATCAAACGGTATTAATTCTTTTAAAGAATTATCATCATAAGTATTTTTTGTAACATTTGTATTCATGATAATTTCTCTAATAATAAATCTTTTATCTGGACAAATATCTAGTATATTTTGAATCATACTGTATAATAAAATTTTATTCATGAAGACACCAAATAATTTATTAGTTTCTTTTTCTAAAAGAACAAAACATGTTTCCATTATAAATAAAATTATATTTATGTTTTTAATATAAATTTATATAAAAAGAGATATATTTTGAATATTATAAATGAGTGAAAATAATGATAATAATAAAACTACAAACTCAGATAAAAAAAATAATAAAAAAAAATATTATTATAAACCAAAATATCATAAGAAAAAAGAAAATACTGAACTTAATAAAAATAAAGTAGTAACTAATGAATTACCTAAAAAAAATAAACTAATAAATACAGGAATACAAACTCCCAATGTTAAAAAATATAAAGATTATAATAAAGATGAATATATTATTAAAAAAATAATAACTATTGATACAACAACTTCTACACCAAATAAATATAAGATTAATTCTCCAGTTAAAAAAAATACTAATGAAACTATTAAAAAAACTTTTAAAATTAATTTATCAAAAGAAATAGATATTATTGATTTTGAAATTAATACAATAGAAGATTTAATTAAAGTTGGAAAATTATATTTAGAATCAGATTTTTCTACTAAAAATTATTCTGTAAATATTAAGGGAATTTTTGATATGATTTCTGCATTAGAAGAACTTAATTCTATGGTAGGAATCTCTAAAATTAAAAAGGATATTTTGGAATTTATTATTTATTTTAGTCAAAGTTTACATAAAGAATATCAATTCACTAAAAATGAAACTAATAATGATGTTGTTCAAAATCCTATTTTACAACTTTTAAATATTCCTATGTCACAATCTACACAAACACCAGAATATAATCAAGCAAGTAAAAATGATAATTTTTTAGAAGATGATTGTAAATTTGATATGAAACATATTGTTATTTATGGACCTCCAGGTTCAGGAAAAACACTTTTAGGTAGAATTCTTGCTAAAATAAGTTTACATTTAGGTATTTCATCAAATGATAAATTTATTGTTGCTAAAAGAGCAGATTTAATTGGTGAATTTTTAGGTATGACTGCAATTAAAACACAAAAAATGATTGATAAAGCATTAGGTGGAACTTTATTTATTGATGAAGCTTATTCATTAGGAAGTGCAGATAAAGATAGAGATATTTATGCTAAAGAATGTATTGATACACTAAATCAAAATTTAACAGAACGAAAAGGACAATTTCAATGTATTATTGCAGGATACGAAGAAGAATTAGATAAAAACTTTTTTAGTTTAAATCCAGGATTAAAAAGACGTTTTCCTTTCAAATATAAAATAGAAAAATATTCACCAAAGGAATTATTAGATATTTTAATTTTAAAAATAAATAAAATTGAATGGACTATTAAGTCTAATATTAAAAATTGGTTATATGATACTAATTATTTATCAGATAAACTAGAATATTTTGAATATTTTGGAGGAGATATTGAAACATGGTTATTTAATATTAAAATAGAACATGGTAAAAGAGTATTTGGTAAACATCCATCACAACACCAAATTATAAGTAAAGAAGATATTGAAAAAGGATTTATTAGATATAAAAGTCATAAAAAAATAAAAGAAAACAATTTTAATTTATCACATCTATATATTTAAAAATAGCAAAAATTGTCTTCATTTCTTTAAGAAAATTATAAATAATTGTCTAAAGAATATGAACACCCCCTTTTTCTATCACTTAAGTAATAGAAAAAATTGTCTT
>Ga0214919_10012899_pt1 | contig 10200 bp, 10 predicted proteins | sample LL1503_MetaG_FD_177994 | JGI IMG/M metagenome (GOLD analysis project Ga0214919, IMG submission 177994) | Freshwater microbial communities from Lake Lanier, Atlanta, Georgia, United States - LL-1503 | ecosystem: Environmental > Aquatic > Freshwater > Lake | place: USA: Georgia | collected... | reverse complement strand
GTTCCGCGGTTCCAAGACGCACCTATTCATCGTCGTCGATGAGTATGGCTCCACGGCGGGCATCGTAACCCTTGAAGACGTCCTCGAAGAAGTTGTTGGTCAGATCCTTGACGAGCACGATGAGGAGGCTGTCGAAATTGAAGTTGACGAGGAAGCTCCCTTGCCGTGGCCTCGCATCGTTAACGCTCGTCTCAATATTGAAGATGTGAACGATCGCATGAAGATGGCGCTCCCGATGGGTAGCTACGACACCGTGGCCGGACTGGTGCTGGACCTGTCGGGCGACGTACCGGAAGTTGGTGACGTTTTCGAAGCCGGCCAATACGCCATTACCGTGGACAAAATGGACCGCCACCGCGTTGAACAGGTTTCAATCCAGCTTGTCGCTGACGAGTCGTGACGCGCTCCGGCTTTGTCGCCATCCTGGGCCGACCCAACGTTGGCAAGTCGACGCTCCTAAACGCCATTGTGGGCGCCAAGGTTTCCATCACCTCGTCGACGCCACACACCACTCGTAATCAAGTCCGGGGCATCTGGACTGAGGGCGAAGTGCAGGTCATCTTCGTCGACACACCTGGTATTCACCGCCCTAAGTCGTCTCTCGGCGGCCGTATGAACAGCACGGCCCGAGCATCGACGTCGGGTGTCGACATGGTTGTTGGCGTAATCGAAGCTCGTGGTGAAATCGGTGCCGGTGACCGCCAGGTTCTCTCCGCCATGCTGGAAGCGGCCGGTGAACACGGCCCGCTGCCTCTCGTTCTCGTAAACAAAATCGACCGCACCGCTCACGAAGACATTGCCAAGCACCTCTTGGCCGCCACCGTCGTTATTGAAGAGCTGGCGGAAAAGTTGGGGGCCCACAAGGCCGCCAAGCGGGTTGAGTATTTCCCACTCTCGGCCAAAATCGGCCGAGGGGTGCCGGAGTTTGTCGAGTTCGTCGCCGCCCGCATGCCGGAAGGCCCCTTCTTTTACCCCGAAGACGAAGTCAGCGACGTCTCTGAGATGCACTACATCGCCGAGTTGGTGCGCGAGCAACTCTTCCGCAAGATGCGTGAGGAGATTCCTCACTCGTTGCACTGTCGAGTGTCTGAGTACGAATTCCCTAACGTCACCGTCGAGATTTTGGTCGAACGGGACTCACAAAAGGGCATGGTCATCGGTAAGGGTGGTCTCGTCCTAAAAGACGTCGGCACGGAAGTTCGCAAGCAGATGCCCGAGGGTACATTCTTGGAACTACGCGTGCGAGTTGAGCCAGGCTGGCAGGGTCGCGACGAGATGCTGGACCGGTTCGGGTACTAGTCGTCGCACCACGAGTTTCGAATTCGCAACTCTTAAATCGATTGCAAGAACGTTTCGCAGTCCTTACGGTCAACGGTTCGCTTCATAGGCGGTAGTCGCTTCAGAATCTGGTGGCGATACGAGGCCGTGGCGAGTCGGTTGTCAAAGACTGCGACAACTCCTCGATCTTCGGCGGAGCGAATCAGTCGTCCCACACCCTGCGCCAGCATCATCGTGGCCCGCGGGAGGTCGACCTCGTAGAAACCACGGTCGCCGGCTCGTTCTCGGCGCGCCTTGCCGACTGGATCGGTCGGTGGCTGAAAGGGGAGTCGGTCAATGGTGACGAGCGAGAGTGATTTACCCGGCACGTCCACACCTTGCCAGAAGCTGGCAACGGCAAAGAGGCTGGCCGACTCGTCGTCACGGAACTTCTCGAGCAACGTGGCCTTGGCCCGTGAACCCTGCACGAGCACGGGAGTTTTGATGCGCTGGGCGACTTCGGCCGCGGTTGCCTCCATGTACTTCTTGTTGGTGAAGAGAGCCAGTGTCCGCCCGCCTGCCGCATTAATGAGGTGCACGAGCTCGTCCAACATGGCGGGGGTGTACTCGAGCTCATCTTTACGATCCGGCAAGTGCTTGGCAACGTAGAGCAGCGAGTTCTCGGGGTAGTTAAAGGGACTCGAGACCGTGAGTTTGTCGGTATTATCGGCCGGCAGGCCGAGATTCTTAGCCAAGGTGTCGGGAATGGTGGCCGAAGTGAAGATGGCCGTTATCGATGGCCACAGTGAGTCACGTAGCAACTCCCCAACGGTGATCAACGACAGGTTGATGATGGCTTCGTTACCCTCCCGGGAAATCCAGATCAGTTCGTCCGCCCCGAGTTTTTGAATGCGATCAAGGTCACCGAGCAAGTGGGTCACCGCCTGGTTCGCACGGATGCGCTTCACTTCGCCGCCGGAGTCAGAACCGGACGGCTTCATGGCATCCTGCAGGCCGTTGAGGGCGGCCGCGATGGAGGCGAGTTCCAGAGTGGTCTCGTCCGAAAGTCCTTCCACGACGCCTAGCTCCATTTGCAAGTCGAGGTGCTCGCCTAGGCGATCGGCCGAGTCGAGCAGGGGCTTGAGGCCGTCACGTTGACTTGGAGTCAAGAGCATGCGGACGAGACCTACGGTTGCCCGGATGCGCGACGGCTCAATAGTGGTACCCAGGAGTCGGGCCAAGATGTCTTGAACTTCGTGGGCTTCATCGAAGACAACGACGTCGTGCATCGGCAAGATATTGCCGTCGGTCGCGAGATGAGCTCCGTAGAGGGCGGTGTTGACAATGATGACATCGGCCGCCGCGGCCCGCTCCTTGGCCAGTTCGGCGAAACACTCGTTGCCGTACTTGCACTGAACCTTGCCAATGCACTGCTGGGGATTCACCGAGACGGTACGCCAGGCCCGTTCGTCGACCTCAAAGGTCAGCTCATCGCGCTCGCCGCTCTTGGTCTCCTGGGCCCAGTCCATAATGCGACGGACCTGATCAACCATGGTGGTGGGTACTTCGTCGACTTCGTCAAACGTGCCCTGATTGCCAGATGGTCCCACCTCCTCGGCCTTTTGCAGGCAGAAGTAGTTACTCCGCCCCTTCAAGACGGCCGTGCTGAGCCCGTGGGCCCGGGCGGCGACCAGTGGGGCATCCTTTTCAGCGAGCTGATCTTGGAGATTCTTGGTCGCCGTGGCAATGACGACTCGTCGTCCCGAGATGGCGACCGGGGTCAGGTAGGCCAATGATTTACCGACACCGGTGCCGGCCTCAACAATGAGATGGCGCTTGCGGGTCAGGGCCGTAGCGACGGCTTCGGCCATCTGCTGCTGGCCCTCACGGTTTTCGCCCCCACCGGGCAGCGCCGCTGTAATGGCGTTTAAAAGTTCCAAGGTCGCTTCGGTGGAGACTTCCACCACATCGGCATCGAGAAAGATGCCTCCTTCGTCGCCGGTTTCGATGAACGGGAAATCCTCATCGGGATCGAAGCTTTTCACAAGGGAACACTAGGGGTTGGCCACGACGTTCTTCGGGTCCTTTGTCCACTAGGTTTTTCACGTGCCAGATCCTCGCCCAACACCACTTCCTTCTTGGTTGGACTTAACCCGAATGCCGCGACATGTTGCGGTAGTGATGGATGGCAACGGACGCTGGGCGCAAAATCGTGGACTGGCTCGCACGGAGGGTCACGCCGCGGGCGAAGAGGCTCTGATTGACGCAGCCTACGGAGCCCTGGCGGCCGGTATCGAAGTCTTGACGGTCTACGCCTTTTCTACGGAGAATTGGCGTCGCCCTGTCGACGAAGTTCGCTACTTGATGGGCTTTAATGAATCGCTCTTGAAGCGTCGTCGTGATGAACTAAACGCCGAAGGGGTGAAGATCACCTTTAGTGGTCGCCGCGACTGGCGGGTGCCCCGTCGAGTTCTCAAGAACATGGACGAAGCGGCCGAGTTGACCAAGAAGAACAAGGTCATGACCTTGAACATGGCCTTTAACTACGGTGGTCGGGCCGAAATCGTGGACGCCGTTAAGAAGTTGGTTGAAGACAAGGTGCCAGCTAACAAGATTGACGAGAAGGCCATTCGCTCCCGTCTCTACCACCCCGAGTTCCCCGATCCGGATCTGATGGTCCGTACCTCGGGTGAGTTCCGCATCTCCAACTACTTGCTGTGGGAAATTGCCTATTCGGAGTTGGTCTTCACCGACGTCCTGTGGCCCGACTTCCGCCGTGAGCACCTCTACGAGGCCGTGCGGGAATATCAAAATCGCGAGCGCCGATTCGGAGGCGTTGAGAAGTGAAATATCGCCGCCTCGGCATCATCCTCGGTGGGCTCGTCTACCTCTTGCTCTGGGCCATTGCCCTGAACGGGGGCTCGCGTCTAGTCGCGCCGCTCACCGTGCCCATCGTGCTCGTCGTGTTGGTCGGCGGTGGTAACTGGCTGAATAACTTCATGGGCATCGAGCGCAAGCCTCAAAAATTTCGGAAGCGCAACGACGAACAGTGAACACGCTTCGAGACGAAGCGATTGTGCTTCGTACGTATAAGTCGGGGGAGTCGGATCGCGTAGTAGTGCTGTGGACGAAATCTCACGGCAAACTCCGCGGCATCGCGAAGGGCGTACGTAAGACCACTAGCAAATTAGGCAGTGGCCTTGAGGTCATGGCCCACGTCGACATCTTGCTGGCCGAGTCCAAGGGCGAGCTCTATCAAGTACGCCAGGTCCAGCACGTGAACCGATTCTCCACGGTGCGACAGGACTTTGATCGGCTCTCCGCCGGTCTCGCCCTCGTTGAGGTGGTCGACGCGGTGCCGACTGACAATGTGCCGGACGAAGAGATATTTACGATGCTGGCGCGAGCCCTCCTCTCTCTCGACAACGAAGAGTTCTCCCCCTTCCTCGTGCCATCCGCCTTTTTCTTCAAGATGCTGGCCCTGGACGGATCGATGCCCCAACTCAGTGAGTGTGTGAGCTGTGGTGCGGGCGACCCACTCGTCTCCTTCAACGCCGAAGTCGGGGGACTACTCTGCGCCGCCTGTCGCTCGGGCCGTCCGGTGTCGAAGGAGGCCATTGTGCTGCTGCGACGCCTCCTGCACGGTGATCTCGCCGCCGTTCTGCGCGAGGGGGACTCGCCCGGGACGAGCGAGGTCGTAGGGCTCGCCAGCGAAGCCATTGAGCAGCACTTTGGCAAGCGACTGAAAGTGGCCCGCTCGCTCGATCAGATGCTGCCGCCTGAAGGCTTCCATTAGAGTCCCGCTGTCTATGAGCCACCCACCCGTTATCTACTGGCTACGCCGCGATCTCCGTCTGGCCGATAATCCCGCACTGCTTGCTGCGCTGAGTGCGGGAGGCGAGGGGGGCGTCCTGCCCCTCTTCATTGTCGATGAGCGCATCGTGAACTCGGCCGGCCCGACCCGCGTGCAATTTCTCCATGACTCCCTTCGGGCCCTGGACGAGTCGATGGGTAATCGCCTCGTTGTCCGCTACGGCCCGCCTTTGGAGATTCTGCGCACGGTGATGGCCGAGTCGGGCGCCACCCAAATCTTCGTGACCCAAGACTTCGCACCGTTGGGCATCAAACGAGACGAGGCCATCCGCCGGGAACTGTCCTCGGCGCAACTCCACGAGGTCGGTACGCCGTACATCGTTCCGCCGGGCTCCGTTTTCTCTAAGAGCAACGAGCCCTTCAAAGTTTTCACTCCCTTTCGCCGGGTGTGGGACACCTTCGAGATTGCTCGACCACTCGACGCGCCGACCAATCCGACGTGGTTCGAGGCATCGAGTGAGTCGCTCGATGGACTCACCGCGCTAGCGGGCCGAATGGTTCCTAAGTACTTCGGGGAAATAGCGACACTGCCCATCGCACGACCCACCACGGCCGGCGAAGCCGAGGCTCATCGCCTTCTGGAGCTCTTTCAAGACCGCGTCGATGACTACGCGACGAATCGCAATCTCCCGGGCCTCGACGGCACATCGATGCTCAGTCCTCATCTTCGATTCGGAACGATTCATCCCCGACAAGTGGCCGACGCGCTGCTTGGCGACAGCGAAGACCGACGCGTCTTTCTCTCAGAGATCGCCTGGCGGGAGTTTTACGCCGACGTTCTCTTTAACAATCCTCAATCCGTCACGGCCGTACTGCAGCCCACAATGCGACACCTGCCCGTTGATAGTGATGCAGCGGCAATCGAGCGATTCCAAACGTGGGCCCGAGGCGAGACCGGTTATCCGCTCGTCGACGCTGGCATGCGCCAGCTGCTCGCGACGGGTTGGATGCACAATCGTGTTCGCATGGTGGCCGCTTCCTTTCTGGTGAAGCACTTGCACTTGGATTGGCGTTGGGGCGCTCAATGGTTCATGTGGCGACTCATTGACGGTGACATTGCCTCCAATCAGCACGGTTGGCAGTGGGCGGCCGGCACTGGCACCGACGCCGCTCCGTACCACCGGGTCTTTAACCCGACGTTGCAAGCGGAGCGGTTCGACGCTGATGGAACCTACGTTCACACCTGGATACCGGAACTGGCTGCCATCGCTGCACCCCAGTGTCTCCAGCCCGGTGGTGGAGAGGGGCTCTTGGCCCCACCCAACTACGCCCGCCCAATGATTGACGCTAAGACCGAACGGGATGAGGCGCTCCGCCGCTTCGCGCTCGCTCGGGAGCTGGCGGCATCCAAGAATGTCTGATTTTGGAATTTACGTTCACGTGCCTTTTTGCGCACACCGTTGTGACTACTGCGCCTTTGCGACGTATTCCGATCGTGATCACCTCATGGTTGACTATGTCGAAGCCGTTCTGAAGGAGATTGCCCGAGCCGTCGCCGAAGGTCTCGCTCCGGCCGACACCATCTTTTTTGGTGGGGGCACGCCGTCACGACTACCCGCCGAAGAGCTGCTCCGCATTCTTGATGCCATTCCTCAGGCCGCTGGCGTTGAAGTCACGGTGGAGTGCAATCCCGAAGACGCCACGATTGAACGCCTGAGCGCCTACCGGGCCGGTGGGGTAACTCGGATGAGTTTCGGGGTGCAGTCGACGCAAGCGGCCGTTCTGGCCGATTTGGGGCGCCGTCACGGCACGATGGCGCACGAAGAAGTGAGTCGAGTCGTTCACGAAGCCGGTTTTGGGACCTGGAACATGGACCTCATTGTTGGTTCACGGGCGGAATCCCTGGAAGACGTCCGAGCGACTGTCAACGACATTCTCAACCTTCCCTTCCCTCCACCGCACATCAGCTGCTACGTGCTCACTCCCGAACCGGCCACACCTCTTGGACGAGACCCCGAGCGGCATCCCGATGAAGACGACTCCGCCGACGCCTACGACGTCGTGGGCGAAATGTTGGCCGAGGCCGGGTTTGAGTGGGAGGAGATCTCGAACTGGGCGAAACCTGGTCACGAGTGTCGCCACAATCACGTCTACTGGGATCATGGCAACTACGTCGGCTTTGGCTCCGCGGCCCACTCTCATGTCGACGGTCTGCGTTGGTGGAACGCACGCACCCCCGATCGCTACATCACCATGCTCAACGAAGGTGTACTTCCTCGTGGTGGCGAAGAAGTCGTCGCGCTCGCGGCCCAGGAGTTTGAAGCTCAATCGCTGGCGCTGCGCACGCGCAAGGGAGTTCCCGTCGAAGCCTTCGCCTCGCTCGATGAGATTGCTCATCTGATTCGCATTGAAGGGTCGAACGTCGTCTTGAGCGAGCGCGGACGACTCGTGGCTAATCAGGTAATCCTCCGCTTACGTTCTTCAGAGAGACCAGAGGCGTCCGGTAGCCTGTAGGGCATGTCCGACGTCGAAGCAACCCCAAACCCCGAACTCTTAGACAAGGTCATCAGTCTGGCTAAGCGTCGGGGATTCGTCTTCCCATCGGCTGAAATTTACGGCGGATTCCGCTCCACCTACGACTACGGCCCGCTCGGCGTACTCCTGCTGCGTAATGTGAAGAATGCCTGGTGGCGCTCGATGGTCCAACTCCGCGACGATGTGGTCGGTTTGGACGCCGCCATTCTTTCGCCCCCAGCCGTTTGGGCCGCCTCGGGCCACCTCGCCACCTTCACCGACCCGCTCGTCGACTGCAAGCAGTGCAACGAGCGACTCAGAGAAGACCAGATTGACGGCATCTGCCCCAAGTGTGGCAGCCGCGATCTCACCCCGGCTCGCGCCTTCAACTTGATGTTCAAAACGCACGCCGGACCGATTGAAGATGACGGCGCCGTGGCCTACCTCCGTCCCGAAACAGCGCAGGGAATGTTCACCAACTTCTTGAACGTACAGATCACGACGCGTAAGAAGCCCCCATTTGGTATCGCCCAGGTTGGTAAGTCCTTCCGAAACGAAATCACACCTCAAAACTTCGTTTTTCGAACTCGTGAGTTCGAACAGATGGAGATGGAGTACTTCGTACCACCGGCCGAATCACCGAAGTGGTTTGATTACTGGATCGAAGAGCGCTACAGCTGGTACCAGGCACTGGGCATTGACAAGTCCAAGATCCGTATTCGTCACCACGACCCCGATGAGCTCAGTCACTACTCGACCGGTACGGCCGACATTGAGTTCCTCTTCCCGTGGGGCTGGGGAGAACTTGAAGGTGTCGCCAACCGGACTGACTTTGACCTCAAGGCCCACTCAGCGGCCAGTGGCACCAAGTTGGAGTACTTCGACCAAGCCAGTAACGAGCGTTACACGCCACACGTCATCGAGCCAGCCGCGGGTGCCACGCGAGCCATGATGGCCTTCCTGCTCTCGGCCTACGAGGAAGACGAAGTTGGTGGGGAAGTGCGCACCGTCCTACGCCTCCACTGGCGTCTCGCTCCCTACCAGGTAGCGGTACTGCCACTCTCGAAGAAGCCCGAGCTGGAAGCCGTTTCGCGCGAGGTGCTTGCAATGCTGCAGAACCACTTCATGGTGGACTACGACGTCACCCAGTCGATTGGGAAGCGCTACCGCCGTCAAGACGAGGTTGGAACCCCATTTTGCGTGACCGTTGACTTCGATTCTCTCGAGGACAACGCCGTAACACTGCGGGATCGGGACACCACCGAGCAGGTCCGAGTTCCAATTGCAGAATTGCTCGGGGTGATTACGAATCGCATGAATTAAGTGCCATGATGGCGCGTGTGGGCATTCTCGAAATCTTTTCTGCCGTCCTCGTTCCAACGCATTAATTGGTTGACGACCGGCATTATTTCCTCCTTCTTCCTAGCTTCCCTTGTGCTCTATAGCAAGGTGGGTTTTCTAAATCGTCATCTGATTGTCTCTGGAACTACCGACAACACGCAAGAGGTCTGGTTTCTGGCGTGGCCGGCTCATGCCCTTCGCAATGGCTTGAGCCCCTTCTGGAGCTCGTCGCTGGATCTTCTACCGAATATCGACCATCATCGCTACTCCGTTTGGTGTCAATAGTGACGTGGCCGTGAGCTACCTCACCGACGCGTTTGGGCCACCCCAGACGCGAGCGGCCGGTGAGGTGAGGTTCTGGAGAGTTGGGCCGTAGCGCTAAGGAGGCGACATGGCGCTTGCGCCAATCACGTCGACGAGAAGGCGGTCGGAGCCGATACCTGGGGTCAACGGGCAAATACCATCAAGCTCAATTTTGGCGTGGCGCAACTGCACAAATAGTGCGGTAATCCAGCAATGTGATGGACCTAGGAGGGGCGGGCGTAGGTGACTGATGCAGTCGCCACGAGATCGCGGGTGTCCTGGGAATACAGACGCACCGAAATCACGCCGAGCTTCCGACCGAGTTTGTCCAGAGATGCTTCAGCGACGAGGTCGCTGATTGATGGCTTGCGCAGAAAGTTGATTGTCAGGCTGGTCGTGACGGCTAGGAGCTCGGGGCCGACTCGAGACATGATCGCCACCCAGGCGGCCGTATCGGCCAGCATCATCATGGTGGGACCGCTCAACGTGCCTCCCGGTCGGGAGTTGCGCTCGTTGACTTGATATCGAACAACAACGCCATCGTTCGTTATCGCGTCGACGCAAGGGACTCCTTCACCAAAGGCCGAAGTGAGGATTTCCTGTAGCTGTTCTTTGGAGAGTTGTGGCTCCGGGAGCGTCACGTTCTAAGCGGCTCGACGGTACCGGCGCGTGGCCAGTGGTGCCAAGGTCACGAGCGCCACGAGGGCCCACGCCATCGTGATAAACGTTGAGTTGCCGTGTGGCACACCCAGCATTAGTCCGCGCACCGACTCGGCGGCCTGAGAGACCGGCTGATTACGAGCGAAGACTTGGAGCCAGCCCGGCATCGTCTGGACCGGCACGAAGATGCTGGAGGCAAACGTGATCGGGAAGACCAGCGGGAAGGTCATGGCTTGAGCCGTCTCGGAGTTCGGAGCGGCGAGGCCGATGTAGGCAAAACCCCACGACACGCAGTACGCAAAGAATAGCATG
>Ga0214919_10012898_pt1 | contig 10201 bp, 9 predicted proteins | sample LL1503_MetaG_FD_177994 | JGI IMG/M metagenome (GOLD analysis project Ga0214919, IMG submission 177994) | Freshwater microbial communities from Lake Lanier, Atlanta, Georgia, United States - LL-1503 | ecosystem: Environmental > Aquatic > Freshwater > Lake | place: USA: Georgia | collected 2015-03-15 | reverse complement strand
ATTTCTAGAGTACTACCCTCATCTTTATATGCATTATCTTGAGTTACATCATTATCATCCCAAGACTGAGGCCTAACTCTATCAATTTGATCTCCTAATTGAACTACATATGTATCATTACCAATCCATTTTATATTTTTAAAAAATGCATCCATAGATAATACATCTTTAATAACAGGAACTTGTATTTTATCAATGCATTTTGATAATATAAGACATTCGATAATGACATCTAGATCTCCGTGTATATCACCTATTACGATGACTCTTTTTTGTTCTGGAAATATATGTTGTTTTTTGTCTTTATATTTTAAAAAATTAGTAACAGCAACATCATTATCATAATAAAGATCAATAAGTTTTGATATATAGTTATTATTTTTTTTAAAGTGTTTTTTATTTATATGTCTTTTTTTAATAATGTTTTTTTTTGTAACTAAAGTTTTTTTGTCATTTTGAATAGTTTTATTTGTATTTTTTTTGTTAATTTTATTATATTTCATTATATTTTTTTTAGTATTTTTTTTAGTATTACTTTTAACTTTATGATTTCTATTCATTATTAGATATTAGATAATTATAAATAAATCGCAAGACTACTAATATTTAATAATATTTTAAAATATTTTTCATAATATTTTTTGAATTTTTTTGTGTTTAACTTTTATTATTTTAACATAATATAATATCAAACATATTATAAAATTATAAAATAATAAAATTATAAAATTATAAAATGAATAATCAATCAAATGATACAAATAATATGAATGATAAAATTAATCAAATAAGTTATATAGATGTTAATCAAGATAATAATCTAGAACAAGAAAATAATCTAGAAAATATAGATTTGAATTCTCAAGATGATAATGAATATCAAAAACCTTTTTTAGAATTTAGTAATGATTCTTCAGATGATTCAGATTCATCCCAATTAGAAAATAGTAGAAATGATACAATAGATACAATAGATACAATAGATACAATAATTTTTGATGATACAGGTACAAATTTTATATATAATATAATACGTTATTTTGATGATATATATGTATCTGGTAGAACACATATTGAAAATAATTATTTTAATTTATCATCAAATGAAGATTTTAATCTCGTTTATCCAAATGTATATGTTGGTAATTATAGCGTAACAACAAATTTAGATTTACTAAAAGGACTTGGTATTACTCATATAATTAGCGTTATACCTACATTTAATCCAGCATTTGAAGATAAATTTAAATATTTACATATACAAGCATATGATGATGAATATCAAGATATTAAAAAATATTTTGATATTACAAATGAATTTATAAAGAGTTGCTTGTTCGAAGGAGGTAAAGTATTAATACATTGTATGTATGGATGTTCTAGAAGTATATCGATATTTATAGCATTTTTAATAATGATTATTAAAGGCGAATTTAACCAATGTGTAGTAAAATTAGATGATGATATAAATAATTGTAATGATGTAAGTAATTTAATTGAATATCAAAAATTAATAGAAAATAATAAAAGAAAAACTAGTACAAATTCATATATAGATGGTGAGCAAATCTCAAGAAATATTCAAGAAATACCAAGATTAAGCAAAAAAGAAGCAAACTTCATTATTTATAAAAAGCAGAAAATGATTAATGATATAGAAAATATTATTTGTGATTATAATTTACTAAATAAGGAATTAAATAATTTTAAAAAGACAACTTTTGTAGAAACTGAAGAAACAGAGGAATTATTTGAGAATATGCAATCAAAGTTTTCATCAAAAATATTTAGCCAAATACTTAACTATGTTAAATCTCACCGCAAATCTGCTATGCCTAATAATAATTTTATAAATCAATTATGTAAAATTATTTTTTTAAGTATCTAGATAAGCTAAATAGAAAAAATAGAAAAAATAGAAAAAATAGAAAAAATAGTAAATATGTAAAAAATTGATTTATTATCATCAATAAAATATATAACAATTTACACGACGAAATAAGCTTTTTGAGTATTGAAGTGTGTAAATTTTGAAATGGATGCGGTAATTGGTGTTGAGGTTCCGGTTCCTCTTACAGAGGAAGAGAAGACAAGTCTAGTTGCAGAAATGACCAAGACATTCTACGATAATCCCACTACACAATTGAGTGATTATATGAGTATATCTGTAAGTGGAATGCGTATAAACATTCAACAATTGTTGTTTTTGATAATGTCTTTGACTGTCAATCCTTACGACATTACGGAGATAAATTTCACTACGTTGGTTTTGACCAACGAATTCGTAGAAAATATGGCGTATTATTTGCTAAACAATATGTTGCCAAACATAAGTCAAATTATCCTTGGTAATAACAAAGCTGGCGATTTTCTTGCGGCTTCTATTGCCAATGTATTCCAGTTTAATCCATATTTGTTGCAAAAATTGGAGATGTATGGGAATCAAATAACTGATGATGGAGCAATAAAAATAGCTAAATCTTTGAAAGACAACACAAGTCTTTTGAGTCTTAATCTCAATTGTAACAATATTGGTGATGCAGGCGCGATAGCTTTAGCTGAGTGTCTAGTATCTAATACAACTCTGGAATACTTTACTTTGTCTCAGAATCAGATTAGCGATATTGGATTTGAATTAATTTGTAAAGCCTTGAAAGTGAATAAAACTCTATTGGGTTTAACAATCGATCATAATAACGAAATAATGAATTGGGGCTTGTTAATTCCAGCATTAGAAGACAATTTTGTTATCCATGTTGTGAATATAGATGAATACAGGTGTGAGACCGAAACATTAAAGAAAATTCACAAATTACTCAAACGAAATAGAAATTTATATGAGAACCAATATTGGCTTCCTTGGAGACATATGTCCTTTCCGAGTCAATCAATGTATAAAGAACATTGGTTATCTGAAAGAATCTATTATTCTTGTCACAACATAATAATTTCAAGCATCATATGCGGCGACGAGTTTAGTGTATGGCTTCCAATGGAAGTATGGAAATACATATTCTCGTTTTTCAGGCGCAATAAGTTTAGAGAAATTTGTTAAACTTTCTTTGTGTTGCTTTGTGTTGCATTGTGTTACTTTGTGTTACTTTGTTTTTGATAGTTTATCAGTTTAATAATTTTTAAATACAAATTTTTTTTCTTTAGTTAAAAATAATAAAATATAATATTACAATAGTATTAAATAATAAAATAGTAATTTATAATTAAAATATCTAACATTTAATTTATCTAGAGTAATGTATAAAATTGAGCAAAATATTTATCAAAATAATGAAGAAATAGATCAGCAAATTATTGACCAATATAATCTAAATTATATCCAAAATCAAAATAATAAAACTAATATGAAAAATCAAAATAAAATAAAGAACCAATTAGAAAATCATTATGAAAATAAGTATCGCAAAAATAAAAATAATCAATTGCAGTATTTACAAAACCAAGAATTAATAAATGATATAACTAAAATGCATTTAATACCACCTAAATGTCCTATGACACCTCAATCATTCACTGATTTTTTTAATGATACTTCACAATTAAAAAAAGCTGCACCATATAAATTATTATATGAACAACATCCAAAAGATTTGAAAATACATACTAAAATAGAATATAATAATTTTTATAGTGATTGGAAAAAAGATGCAATTAATTATAATGATAAAAAATATACAGCACAATATTTAGATTATACTAATAATTCCAATAATTCCAATAATAATGCTAATAATAATATGAATGTAAATACATTATATGGATCTAACATAAGAAATAAAGAAGATAAAGATAATATATCTGAAAATATAAAAATATATGAAAAAACAAAAAATCAAAAAGGATTTGCAGTACCTATGAAAAGTAACGGTAGCAATACAGTAGAAACTCTATACGATAATTGTTTAAATAAAAGAACTTTTGAATATAAAAGGTTTGGATATAATATGTTATCTCCACAAGAACCAAATAAAGTTAATCATTTAGTAGATAATCCTTTATATAATAATTATTTATCAGAGGAAACAAATTCAATGTATGAGAATTATTTGAATAGTAGAATAAATAATGCATCTAATATCTATGATATAGTATTTGAAGATATGTATTATTTAGGCTATTCACCTAATGATGATAACGATAGTAATTCATAATAATTAATCTCATAAAAATAATTTTTTAATAAAACATAAAAACAATTTTTTAAAAATAATCTTATATAAATCTTTGAAAAGAAAAAAAATATCTACAAAATATAGAACATTAATAATTTATAAAAATAATTTATAATCATAATTATAAAAATTACAACCAATATTTAAAGAGCACACTACTACTTTAAAATGGATTTGGGTTCAATTGGTACTAATAGACATGTAGAATGGGACGATTCCATTGAAATAATACTTAGTGAAATTGGAGATGAATCACAAATTAATGCATATATGCATAAACATGCACAAGCATACTATACTAACCAAAATATTAAGTTCCAATTACCTATTATTGTTTTAAGTGCATTATCTGGAACTGGTAATTTTGTAAGTGCAAATTTTCCTGCTTATACATCACTCATTATTTTGGCAGTTGGAGGTGTTAGTATATTTACATCTATATTATCATCTGTAGCACAATTTTTAAAGGTAAGCCAATTAAGTGAAAGTCATCGAATGTCATATCTTTCATGGGAAAAGTTTCATTCTACTATTAAATTCCAACTTAATAAAAGAAGAAGTAATCGTGATGATTTAAAAGATTTTATTAGTTTAATAGTACCAGAATACCAGAGATTAAAAGAAATTAGTGCAGATATACCTAAACATATATGTGATAGAGTAAAAAATAATAAGAAAAATTTAAATAAAATGCAAATACCCTATATGTTAAACGGTTTTCATCCAGTAAAAGCTTATAAAGAAGAAGTAGTAGAAGATGAAGATTTTGAAAATAATAACGGTTTAATAAATATCGATTCTTTACATTTAAAAAATAATGAAAATGACGACGATGAATATGATAATAATAATAATACTGTTGTTTAGCTTGAGTTTTTTATTAGGTTTATTAGGATTTTATTAGGATTTTATTATGTTTTTTATTAGCGTTTTTATATTTATTTTTTAATATTTATTTAATATAAAAATATAACATATTTCTATATATAAAATATTTCTATATATAAAAAATAATATTTTAAAAATAATATACGAAATATACAAATTATCATATAAAATGTCAAATCCATCTCAGATAAATGAAGAAGTATTAAATCTTATGTCAGATACAAGAATATGGCATTCACAACGTGATTTTAAAGGACTATCACGTGAAGAATTTATTGATATTATGAAAACAAAATATAATTATTTACATACAAATTCATCAACATTATTTGATAGATGTATTGCAGGTGATTTAAATATGGATCAGTTTAATTATATGATAAATATGTTAAAAAAAATAAATGAAGGTAAAGATTATCAACAAGCTAGTACAGAAGTAGGACAAAAACTAGTTGATATTTATGTTAGCCCATTACTCAATGATAAGAAATAAAAAATGTATAATTTTAAATTTTTTAATTTTAAATTTTTTAATTTTAAATTTTTTAATTTTTTAATTTTAAATTTTTTAATTTTAAATTTTTAATTTTAAATTTTTTAATTTTAAATTTTTTAAATTTCTTTTAATATATTAAGCTTAATAAGCAAAATATTTCATAATGGCAAAAATACATAAAAAATATAAACAATTTAAAAAATCTAAAAAGATTTTGAAAGGAGGAGTAGTCCCACCACATCCTCCAATAACACCAAAATCAGGTTCAAGATCAAGATCATTTGGAAGAGCATCGCAGGTAAGTCTGACTAAAAAAAATCCAAGTCCTCCAAATACACCAAATCCAAATTCAGGTTCAATTAGAAGAGCATCGGGAACAAGTCTGACTAAAAAAAATCCAAGTCCTCCAAATACACCAAATCCAAATTCAGGTTCAATTAGAAGAGCATCGCGGGCAAGTCTGACTAAAAAAAATCCAAGTCCTCCAAAAACACCAAAAACACGTTCAGCATCAAGCTCATATAAAAGAGCATCGGGAACAAGTCTGACTAAAAAAAACTAAGACCTCTAATAACACCAAAATTAGGTTCAACATCATTAATAAATAAATAAATCTAGATTAATGACAACACAAATTATCTAATAATAAAATAAAAAAAATCATTTAATATAAAAGTTTTATAATGCTAAATTTAAAAAATTTACTTTGCAATTATTTTTTATTGAAAAATGCTAATCTTGCGTTTCGAAGTTCTTCATTTGTTTTAGGTTTTTCAGGTTCTGTTTCAGGTTCTGTGTCCGATGAATCATCAGAAGATTCATCAGAAGAATCATCGGAAGAATCATCAGAAGATTCATCTTCATCAGAATCATCAGAATCAGATAATACTATAGATTCAGTTTTATTTTTTTGATTTTGACTTTTATTTTTGTTTGATTCAAATAGAATATCTGCTTGTAAAGCTTCTTCATATTCTAAATCTTGTTTTTCTCTAAGCAATTTAGATTCAGTACTTGCTTTTGTTTGCATTTCTTTTTCTTCAAGAAGCCTTATATTTTCTAATATAGTAGTTAAATCATCTTCATCATTAGAATGTGCAACAGTAGAATTTTCTCTAGTAGAATTAGTTTGTACATCTGCTTCTAATAATGACCTTGCAAATTTTTCATCATCTTCTTTTAGTTTTAACATATCTGCTTGTATTAATAATTTTGCTATTTTTTCATCTTCTTCCAACAGAAGTTCATTCTCTGTTATTTGATTTAAAATTAAATCAATATCTTCTACAATAGGAGAATTATTTATTTGCAATGCAAGGTTTGAAGCAAATGATTCATCCATTGCCATAGCTATTTCAGAATCATTTATTTCTTGTAAAATATCTTCCATATCATCAGGAATATTATTTTTTATAGTATTTAAAATATTAGAATTTAATGATATATTAGAATTTGAAATTATATTTCCATGTTCATTATCATCTTCATCTTTATCTTCATCTTCATCTACTGTTAAAGAATTAAAAGATGTATTTGTTTTTGATTTTTTTTTATCTTTACTATTTACTTTAGGTTCTTTAGTTTCTTTAGTTTCTTTAGTTTTCTTAGGTTCTTTTGGTTCTTTAGTTTTCTTAGATTCTTTAGTTTCTTTTGGTTCTTTTGGTTCTTTAGATTTCATAGATTCTTTTGGTTCTTTAGTTTTCTTAGATTCTTTAGGTTCTTTTGGTTCTTTAGATTTCATAGATTCTTTAGTCTTTTTAGTATCAATAGATAATGAAGACATTTTCAAATTATAAAAGTTAAAAATTAAATAATAATACTAAATATAATACTAAATATAATAATTATAAATAATTATAAATAAAATTCAATTTTATTATTACAATTAAAATAAAATATTACTAAATAGTAATAAAAATATAAAGTATTAAATAATAATAAAATGGTTTTACAAAATTGGATTTTACCTTTTCTAATAGGTATTGTATCAGCATATCTATTAATGTCAATACTTTATTATAATTCTCGAACTTTTAGACAAAATTTCTCTGATTTAGGTGCTCTTATACAACTACAAACATCTAGACCTGTGTATTATGCAAATTGGGTACCAGAAAATCAAAGTGTTTATAATGATGTTATGCAATCATATGGAATACCACAAAATGATATGAATGTTGGTACTTCAAGAGATTTGAATCAGGGTTATCCAATGGTTTATCCTGTACCATATCCAATGGCTTATCCCGATGATTATCCTGTTCAATATCCACCAATATCCTATCCTGGATATCCTTCTTATCCACCTATGAAAATGTCTGCAAATCCTCATGTAAAAATTATTAATAATAATTCAGCGTATTAAAAATATAAAAAAATAAGAATTTACTAATTATTATCCTTCTTCATCTTCTTCGTAGATAGTTTCTAAACTAGAAGATGTGCAAGATAAAAATTTTTTAAGCTTATAATTATATTTAGGCATTTTTCTATATAATTATTTATATTTTTTGAAAAATGCAATATGAAAAGACAATGTGAAAAATATAATATATATACTAAAATCAATTTTTGTTAAAAAAAATAAAATTTCTGTTTTTAGAAATTAAAACATTGCTCGCGGCAAAGAAGATATATTTGCATTATTCTTTATAACTATATCGAATAAGGTATCTTTGTATATATAAGTCAATGTTACCAAATTATTCCGCAAACGATTGTATGGCAATGTTTCGCCATTAATCTGAATATTATATGTTCTACCTGTTGTCAAATTAAAATTAGTATTACTAGGAAATGACATATTAACACGTTGAGTAAAAGAAGGTTCTCTATTATATCTATAAATACGAGAGTATTCAGTAATGGCATCAATCATACCTTTTTTGTGTTCTTTTTGTGCTTTCTCATTCCCGTGAATGGAAGGAATGTATTCGAACTTCATATCTCGTATCATAATACGTTCAGTTCCGTTCTCTTTGATAGAACCATTCCAATTACCTGAGTATTCATCCAAACTAGAGTATGATACTGAAAAACTTAAGCTAAAGCTGTTACTCATTGCAAAGACAATCTTAAACACAATAAAGTAATTTGTTTTATTTTATTTTTATGTTTTATTTCAATTTTTGTCAATTTTTTTTTTTATACCATATTTTTTATACTATATTTTTTATACTATATTTTTCATAGTTTATTTTTATTTTATCATATCTAATTATAGTATAAAGATAAAAATATATCTAGATACAAGATATACGAAATAATACAGAACAATACAAAAATATATAACAATACACAAAAATATATAACAATACACAAAAATATATAATAAATGGAGGGTTCAATTACACAATTAGGATTGAGTAATTATTTAATTAATAGAGAAGGACAAGCAGTATCTTTTTTCAAATATGCTTATAAAAATCATACAAATTATGTTAAAGACACTCGTGAGCTAAATTTTAAAAATGGTATGACATTTGGTCAAACTAGTGGTTTTCGATTTGATGAAGATGGTAAATTTGGCGATTTAGTTACAAATATTATAATTATGATAGATTTGCCTGATGTATCTTCCTATACTAATATAAATGGAAAAAAATTCGGGTATTGCAATGGTGTCGGTAATGCAATTGCTCAAAATATTGCATTACGTGTAGGAGGTAATCTGATTGATCAGCACACCAGTGAGTGGATGGATATATATGGCCAACTGACAGTAAAACCCGGATGTAAAGATAATTATTTTTCAATGATTCAGAAATATGATGATGCATCTTATACAACAACTAGTTTTACTGGTGGTAAAATATATATACCATTACAATTTTGGTTTTGTCGTAATATTACTAATCGTAATTCATCATTAGTATTTCCCTTATGTGCTTTATATAATTCTACCATTGATTTAACACTTGATATTAGAAATCTTAAAGATGTATTAGTATCAGAAGACGGAGTATTAACAGGTATGCCAAATGTTAATATAAAGGATTCAAGTTTAATGATTGACTATATAGTTTTAGAAGAACAAGAGAGAAGAAAATACATATCTACACCACATCAAATGAGTATTGTTAATCAACTACAAAGCTTTGTATATGATATTGGTGCTGGTGTTACTGAAACTAGTTTTAGTTTAAAAAGTATGCGTTATCCAGTGATTGAAATAGTATTTGTTGTAAGACGTAATGATTCGCAAAATGCAAATGATTATTTTAATTATAGCAATCAAAATTTATCAAATATAGCAAATAAAAGCAATCCTATTAATAGTGTTCGACTTATTTTTGATGGTAGTGATCGTATAAAAAAAACAGACGCCAATGTTTTCACACTTATAGAACCATCAAAAGTTCATACAAATACACCTTTAAATCAGTTTATTCATATATATTCATTTGCTCTAGAACCTGAAAAAATAGAACAACCAAATGGTATATGTAATTTCTCCGAATTGCAAGAACCCTTATTACATTTAACATTTAATACACCATTTGAAGCAAGTACTTTATTTATTTATGCTGTAAATTATAATGTTTTAATTAGTAATGAAGGTGGTGGTTCATTACTACATATGTTAAGCAAATCTATACCAACAATATTTCCAGATGCAAATTGTATTGCA
>Ga0214919_10012897_pt1 | contig 10201 bp, 9 predicted proteins | sample LL1503_MetaG_FD_177994 | JGI IMG/M metagenome (GOLD analysis project Ga0214919, IMG submission 177994) | Freshwater microbial communities from Lake Lanier, Atlanta, Georgia, United States - LL-1503 | ecosystem: Environmental > Aquatic > Freshwater > Lake | place: USA: Georgia | collected 2015-03-15 | reverse complement strand
ATGGATATACTATTCATGTATTATTACTTCCAAAGGATTATTACTTCCAAAGGATTATTACTTCCAAAGGATTATTACTTCCAAAGGATTATTACTTCCAAAGGATTATTACTTCCAAAGGATTATAAATTTTAAATTATCAATATAGTTAAATTATTATTTAAATGTTATATAATAATTTAAATAATATGGATATTAAACAATTTATTACACCAAAAAGATTTGATTTAATGGCTAAATTATTATATATAAAAGCAAAGTTTAAAAATATAAATACTGATTTTTTTAAAAAATTATATGAATCACATTTAATAACATTTAATAATTGTTACGAAGATAATGGAAAAAAAAATAAGATTGATGATTTTTTAAAATCATTTGATATATTAATAGAAACTATTGTAACTAATGGTTATGATGAAAAATATCCAATCCCTATTTATAATAAAAATATAATAAATGGAGCACATCGTTTAATGATATCATATTTTTACAATATTAAGCCATCAATATACGAAACAAAAATTAATGAAAATACTGAATATAATTATATATTTTTTTTAAATAGAAAACAATATCCTTCTCTAGACCGAATATATGCAGACGCAATGGCGTTAGAATATATAAGACATAATTCAAACATTAGAGTAATGATTTTACATCCAGTCGCATATAATCCTGAAAAAATAATACATTTGTTTAATATTATAAAACAATATGGTTATATTTATTATGAAAAACGAGTAGGTTTATTTTCAATAGGTGTTAATAATATGATTAAAGAACTATATCGAGGAGAAGAATGGAATGGTGGAATGTTTCCAAGTAACAATTATAAAAATTGTGGAAAAACTATTAGATGTATATCAGCACATAATTATCCAACTACAATTATATTGATTGATATGAAAGACACGACAAAATGTATAGAATTAAAAGAAAAATGTCGCTCAATATTTGGAATTGGAAAACATTCATTACATATGAGTGATTTTGTTGAAGATACATTTCGTATTTCAGCTTCCTTATTAAATGAAAATTCAATAGATTTTTTAAATCGTGGAACAAATAATTTTTCAAATAAATCTAAATCATTATTATTAAATTATTTTGGAAACGTAGTTAACGAAAAAGAAGATTATTGCTTAACATCAAGTATAATATTGGAAATGTATGGTTTACGAGAAGCAAAAGATATAGATTATTTGCATAAAGAAGATAAAAAGATAGATATGATAAATATAAGTTTACATGATGGAAAATGGTTAACATATTATCATGTACATAAAGATGAAATTATATATAATCCAAAATATCATTTTTATTTTAATGGATTTAAATTTGCGTCATTAGATGTTATTAAAAAAATGAAACAAAATAGAGCGGAACCAAAGGACATTCAGGATATTAAGTTAATTGGCTAATTTCATATTTATCTTTATCCCAAACGCTCTTCCAATAACTAGTTTTTAAATAATCATAATTAAAATTTTTATTTTTAAATTCTTCTCTTTTTTTTAATAAAAATTCTTCCGTTATTTCTTGGATATCATTATATAAAATTATAGGCAAGTTATCAGCCCAATCTTTAAAACATATATGATATTGCATAATTGGTATTGAGCCTAATTGTAACGCCATCCACGTTCTACCACAATCGATACCATTTCCAAAGGGACAAATAACGAAATAATGGTTATATACGTTTTTAATAAATTCGTCATCTTTTAAATAATTTCCTGTTTTTTCTTTACACAAATTTGTAATATAAGATTTATCTTTATAATAATTATATATATTCCCTCTATGAACGCTATTTGTACCTATACTAAAACACATGAATGCTAAATTTATTATTTCTGGTTCTTTATAGTCAACTAAAATTTGTTTGAAATCTATGTGATTATATAATTCTGCGTGTAGTTTATTATTACCTATCCAAGTTGCGGATAAACTACCCATTGGTAACGAAATTAAATTATCAATATCGGAATCAACATTTTCACCATACCATTTAATAATATTAGATGGTCTTTTCGAAAATATTAATTTATTCATTGTATAATCTGAACAACCACTAATTATTATTATTTTTTTATTAATATTATTACATAATTTAAATAAGTTATTTAATGTATTTATATGATCTAATTTATAATATATTGTTATAACTGGACGATTATCATTTAATATATTATTGTACAGAATATTTATGTTATTATTAACTATTACACATTTTTTCCCATTATCAATCCAGTTTGTATATGAAAATACATAATCACAAATTTTTACATATCGTAAATTACATATTAAATCATCTTGCGGAACTTTAATTTTCATATATATATTTAATACTAAATATATTTAAACACATTTAATAGTAAATATATTTAAATATATTTACTATTAAATATATTATATATGATTAAAATATATTTTACGTGTCCCTGGGAACAATCTAATACATTGACAAATAAATTAAATAGAAATACACCATGCAATAAAGGTATATGGAAAAATTTAATATCCACAAATGATATAAATGACTTTGATTATTTAATTGTATTAGATGATTTAAATTCAATATTATTAAATAAGGGTGAAACAAATTTTTTAAATATAATTAAAAATATAGATAATATTATTTATTTCCAAAGAGAAAATACTTCTATTTTAAATTTAACAAAAAAATCATGGTTTCAATTAAAAATTATTCCTCTTTTAAAACATAATTATAGTTATGAAGATGATTATTTTTATACATTTACAACCGCCCATTTTTTAAATAAAACTTACGATGAATTAAAAAAAATGGAATATCCGACAAAAACAAAAAACATATCTTGTATAGTTTCCAATAAAAATATTAATAACTCTTATCAAAATAGAATTAATTTTATTACAAATTATTCCAAACAAAATCAAATTGATATTTATGGAAAAGGTTGGAAACCAGAAACATTTGGTAATAATTATAAAGGAGAATTAGGTTCTTATCATCAAGATAATAATACTGATACAAGCAAATTAGATGGTTTATTACAATATAATTATTCGATTTGTCTTGAAAATTATCCAAATGAAAAGGTAACAAGCGAAAAAATAACTGATTGTTTATTATCGTGGTGTATGCCAATATATTCTGGACCAAAATGTACTATTAATTATTATCCAACCGATGCTTTTTATTTAATTGATATAAACAATACAAATGTATATGAGACTGTTAATAAAATTATTTATAAAAAAATAACAGAAAAAAATATAGAAGCAATTAGAGAAGCCAGAAACTTGATACTAGATAAATATAATATATGGGAACAAATAAATCAGATAATTGAAGACAACATAAAATTTAAAGTTAATTATAACCACAATTTAACAATATATTTTTGTCATTATCCAAAAACAGGTGGAACTTATATTAAAAATTTGATTTATAATGTATCGAACGGAGTTGATATTATTAATGATAGTCACATTCATAATAGCATTATAGCCAAAGAATTTTATGATAAAAAAATTAAAATAATCATATTACCGCATGATTTAAATTATAATAATTATAAAAAAAGAAATAATATACTTATTACAAATATTAGAGAACCTTTTTCCTTATTTGAATCATATTATTCACACGGCCAACTAGGGTTTGGTAATATTTTAAAAAATACAGATATAAAATCTTTTAATGATTTTATAAATGTATGTATTGATTCTACGCCATATTCGCGTTTTGAAAATGATGTTTTATATAAAAATTTTTTTATAAATAAAAAATGTATATTTGATGTAATATTAAAGTTAGAAAATATAGAAAACGATTTTAAAAAATTTTTAACTTCATGTAATATTAATTTTGAACATGTTAATTTTAAATTAAATGATTACGATAAAAATAGTTATATGTTTGAAAATTGGGTTGATAAAGAAAAAAGATTTCATAAAAAAGAGAGAAATAATGGATTTTGTATAGACCCTGAATTAAAACAACGGTTATATGAAAAGTATGCTTTTTTTAATAAATATTTTGGCTATTAATATATAAATAATATTAATATATAAATAATATTAGTATATAAATAATATTAGTATATAAATAATATTAGTATATTAATAGATTAATAATATGTTATCATTTAAAACTATAAAAATAAAGAATACGGACGAGTTAGATTTTACAAAAATATTAACAAATTATTGTGTTTCGCAGAAATGTGAAGATTTTTTGGTAAATCTTATTTTTAAAAATAAATTAAATGGAACATTTATAGATATAGGAGCCCATGATGGTGTTCGGTTTAGTAATTCATTTGCTTTTTCAAAATTAGGTTGGGCTGGTATATGTGTAGAAGCACATCCAGATTATTATAAAATATGTTGTAATAACCGTGAAAATGATTCAACTAAAATATATAATGTTGCGTGTGCTAATGTAAATTCTGAAGATATTACATTTTATTCGAATTATAGAGGAAGTTTATCAACATTAAATCCAACTTTAAATGAGTATTATAAAACCGCCTATAAGGGTTATTATGTAGATAATAATCATAACGAAAAAGTAAAAAATTTTACAAACGGAAAAATACAGATTAAATCTTTAACTATGAATACAATAATTGATAATAATTATGAATTTTTAAATAATGGAAATATTGATTTGATTTCAATTGATGTTGATGGTTCAGAGCAAAGTGTTTTAGGTGGATTTGATATTCTTAAATATAAACCTAGAGTAATTATTTTTGAAGTATCTGTAGTTCGTTCGGTGGTTGAAAATTATATGAAAAATAAAAATTATTACAAATTATACGATAATAATCTTAATGCTATTTACTGTAGAGACAAAGCCGATATGACTTTATTTAACATAGAATTTGACAAAATAAAAAATAATGTAATTATTACATATGATACAGGTCATCCTCTAGATAATTAGATATTACATATGAAACAGGACATCCTCTAGATAATTAAATATTACATATGAAACGGGACATCCTCTAGATAATTAAATATTTATATTATTTTAATATATAAATAATATAAATAATATAAATAATATAAATAATATAAATAATATAAATAATATAAATAATATAAATAATATAAATAATATTTAATTTAATATAAAACCATATTATTTATATTAGTATAATGAAAATAAGTTTAGGTTGTGGAAAACGTAACTTTGGTTCTGATTGGATTCATATCGATGGTTCTAATTATGACCATATTCATTCTCACGATATAGTTAATTTACCATTTGAAGAAAATTCAGTAGATATAATATATGCCTCACATGTTTTTGAGTATTTTGATAGAGAAGAAGCAATAAATGTTTTAAATAAATGGAAAAGGTGTTTGAAACTAAATGGTATACTCAGATTATCTGTTCCAAATTTTGAAATGTATTCTAAACTATATTCCGAAGGCAAAATTACATTACAACAATGTTTAGGTCCTTTATATGGAAAATGGAAAATGACTGAAACCGACATAATTTATCATAAAACAACTTATGATTTTGAAAGTTTAAAAAATTTATTAAATAATAATCATTTTTATGATGTTAAATATTGGAATTGGAGAGAAGTAGATCATGGTATTTACGATGATCATTCACAATCATATATTCCTCACATGGACAAAGAAAACGGTATATTAATGAGTATTAATGTGGAATGTAGTAAAAAATAAGTATTTATATTTATCTTTATAAATTAATATAAATAGAAAATTTATATTAATTATATATATGTTTGAATTAAAGAAAGAATGGGGAAATCATAAAATATTTTCTTATAATTCTACCAGATTCATGTTTTTGGAATATTTTCAAAATTTATTTAACGAAAAACAACTAGATATGCTACATCTTAAATCGAATGATTATATTAATGTGAAAGATATGATAGAAATGGGACATTTGAGTGATATAGATACGGATTTACATAAAATATTTTATAATGATATTAAAAGTAACAATACATTCAAAATCATATATTGTAAATTTATTAAAGAAATACATGATAAATTCTTTCCCAATGAACAACATATAATTTATCAAAGTTATCCAAGTATAAGAATTCAATTTATGAAAAGTAAAACTATACCACCACATAAAGATTCAGATCAATTAAGTAATCACCCGATTGGTGAAAAAAATTTTTTAATTCCAATAACAAAAATGAAAAATACAAATTCGATTTATATTGAATCTTTTCCAGATAAAAAAGATTTTGAAAGTATCGAACTAGATTACGGGGAATTATTTTATTTTAACGGAAATATGTGCACGCATTATAATAATGAAAATGAAGAAGGCAAATTAAGAATTTCGTTAGATTTCAGAATTATATTATTAAATGATTACAATAAATATATAAATGAAAATAATGTTCTGTCAACTAATCCAAGAGATATATTTTGGAATAGACCTCCTAAATTAATGAAAATTGGTGGATATTATCAAATTACTCAAAAAAATGAATTATTGGAAAAAATGATGATATGGCATAATATTACAGATACTATTTTACAGCATAGACCTACATTCGAAAAAGAAGAGGCGGAAGCAACATATAAATATATGTTAGAAGATACATTTATAACCGAACATAACAAAACAACAGAATTAGAAACTATGTTATGCAGTTATATTCATAGTAAACATTGTATAATGACTACAAGTGGTACATCCGCAATTATATTAGCACTGATGGCGTTGGACCTTTGTGAAGGAGATGAAGTTATCGTTCCAAATTATACAATGATTGCGACCATTAATTCTATTAAATTTTTAAAATTAAAACCAGTTATCGTAGATGTTGATAAAGATACATATACTTTAAATTGTGAATTTATAAAGAAAAATATTACAGAAAAAACAAAAGCAGTATTACATGTATCTCTTAATAATAGATATACTAATATGGACAATATAGTCAAAATATGTAATGATAATAACTTAATTCTATTGGAAGATAGCGCTCAATCACTGGGTTGTAAAATAAATGGTAAATCTTTAGGAACATTTGGAAAAATAGGATGTTTTTCATTAAGTACGCCAAAAATAATAAGTACTGGGCAGGGTGGTTTTTGTGTAACAGATGATGATGAATTAGCTAGAAAAATAAATATGATTAAAAATTTTGGTAGAAGAGAAAGTGGTAAGGATGATTTTGAAGTATTTGGTATAAATTCAAAGTTTACTGATATACAATCCGTAATAGGTATAGAACAAATGAAAAAACTTGATTTTAGAGTGAAGAGAATACGTGAAATATATGATATTTATTATGATAATTTAAAAGATATTTTTGAAATGAAACCACCATTAAATGATGAATGGATTCCGTGGTTTGTAGATATATATATAGACAATCGTGATAAGATGATAGAATATTTGAAAAAACATAAAATACAAACAAGACCGGTATATGGCGAAATAAATAAAACAAATATTTATTATTCTGATGAGATTTTTACTAATAGTAATTATGTATGCAATAAAGGTTTATTTTTACCATCTTATATAACATTAACCAATGATGAAATATTATATATTTGTAGAACTATTAAATCATTTTATTTAATCTAATATTTTATTTAACTGTTCACGATAAATAAAATAAAAATAAATTTATTTTAAATTTAATCATATAATTTTTTTATTGCTAATTGATAATTCTTGTGGATAATTTGATACTTTCCGATATTATTATTTAAAAAAATGTTCATTGCCTTCAGACAACTTCTATTATTTCCACCGAGATAATCATCCATCCACATAATGCCGTTAACTTCTAAAAAATTAAATGAACTATTCATATCTCTTATAATATTTTCCGGTTCATGACACCCATCAATATAAATTAAATTAAATTTTTTTGTATTATTTAAAAAAAAATCGTCACTTTTTAATTTATGAAATGTTATTTTATTAAATGATTTACTCTTTTTAATATTATATCTAAAAGTATTCTCAGTATTAGATGTAACATTTAATGTTGTAATTTGTTCATTTGTTCCGGAAAAAATAAATGGGTCAACGCAATCCATTGTTGATTTTGAATGATTTAATAAATTATCAGAAAAACAACTACTACTTAACCCTTCAAAACATCCTATTTCTAAAATGTTATGTTGTTTATCTAAAGAAATAAATTTAAGTAGATTAAACCTTATTTCTGAATTTATAAACCATGATTGAGTATATTTATATTTTACTAAATCTAATTCCATTATATAGATAAATTATATATTTTATATTTAAATTAAATTAATCTCATGATTAAATAATTTAATGTTTGGAATATATTTAATATTTTTAAAAAGGTTTGGTCTTGTTATCATATGTTTTTCATCAATAAAAATAATTCCATTACTTATAAATGTTGCAAATAGAGAAAAACTCGAAGCAGAAGGTATAACTATTTTACTTCTACATATTTCATTAAATTGTTGAGTTAAATTATCAAAATTACCCAATTTAACAAATACATTTTCTATCTCACCTAGTTTTATTATAGATTTTATATATGCGTGAACTATATGTTTATTATTATCCTTGACAAATTTACATGTTGTATTAGTGGTATCAATTCCTTCACAATAAATATTAATAGGTATACTATATATTTGTTTTAATTTGTTTATAATATTTATATAATAATTTATTGTATACCCATGTTGAATAAATTGTATACTTAAATCTCCTGCTCTTATATGTATTGCAATTTGTTCAATAGGCGAACATTCATGGTCTTCATAGTATAATTTTTTTATCATTGGTATAGCATATACAGTATATATATCATTTTGTATATATTTTAAACTATACCATAAACATAATTGGTCTATATGTATTTTACATACATTACTACATTCAATTAATATATTATTATATTTCTTTGATTTTTCTTCGATATTATTTTTTATAACAATAAAATCATTAAATGATAAAGATTCCCATTTAATATAGTTATTTATTTTCATTATATAATCATAGTTTGATAACATATTAGATGTATGTTTTTTAAATGAATTTTGTGTAATAATTTCACATTTATCCCAATTATTATTATAAATAGGTTTTATATTAGGAATTAAAAAAGAAAATATATATGTAGTGAATATTTCCCATAAAATATGCCCTGAACTTAAATCATCACTTGTTGATGGTATGTATGTTATATGTATCATTTTTATAATATTGAATAATATAATATTATTCAATATTATATTATTCAATAATATACTTAATTAATCATATACTTAATTAATGATATACTTAATTAATGATATACTTAATTAATGATATACTTAATTAATGATATACTTAATTAATCATATACTTAATTTATAACTAATATTTGTTTGTTGAATATCAGAATATCCGTCGAGTTGTTTGGTTATATGTGGTACCACACAATAACAATTAAAAAGATGTTGTATTTCTTCTGAATAAAAACAATCTATTTCTTTATAATAACCATTAATATTATAAATCAAATATTTCATTACTTTTTCTGAAATACAATATGAACCTGTAGTGTATGTTCCTATTACTTTTTTTATATTAGTTGAAATATTTATTTTTTTACCAAGATGTGAACCAGATAAATATAACATATCATAATTATTAGCGATTTGTTGAGAATAATCATATAATTTTGAAAAATCATTAATAAATACAGTATCATCTTCTAAAATTAATATATTTTTATAATTTCTTATTAAAGCCAATTTAATTACTTCTATATGACTTTTCATACAACCCAAACAACCAATTCTATAATTATCAAATTTTAATGGATGAACGTCTTTTTTAACATGATTACAGTAGTTATTATTCCATTCATTTACCTCATTTAATGTTGGTTTAACCGCAGAAAAAAATTCATAATTTGATATATTTTGTTTTTTCATTTCATTTATCATATGTTCTTTTCGATCAGTTCTATGTGCCAAATTAATTATAAAAATTTTATCTATTATCATATTAATTATTATAATATAATCTTAATATATATATATATTTAAATAATATATTTTATTATAGTATAAATGTTATTTACTGATGTATTAGTCGCGACTGATATGAATCCCAATTATTTTCGATTTATTCCACCATTTATTACCTCTTGGAAAAAATTATTTCCGGATATCGTTATTCACATTGTAGTCATAGCTG